>ERZ1673695.228-NODE-228-length-96640-cov-25.285210_pt1 | contig 96640 bp, 68 predicted proteins | sample MGYA00580225_ERZ1673695 | MGnify/ENA primary metagenome ERZ1673695 (study PRJEB41218, sample SAMN15661739) | gut metagenome | host: Homo sapiens | place: Canada: London | collected 2015-08-20/2019-03-30 | study: EMG produced TPA metagenomics assembly of... | reverse complement strand
GGGACTATTTGATTAATATTAACTTCGTCCCAATTTTAACGGGACACTAATGATTATATTACATTGAATAGAGAGCTATTGGAAGCCTCTGTCAAAATGTCCACACACGAGCAAAAGGAATTTTTAGAAGCCCAAGGCGAACATCCTATTTACAGTTATAACCAGACTGATTTTGTTAAAAATAAGATTGCAATCGAAGTGCAATTTGGAAAATATGCCTTTGTCGCATATGACCTATTTGTAAAACACATGCTATTTTATTCTGGTGGGGTTATCAATGTTGGAATAGAGATTCTACCAACCAAATTAATGCAATCGCAAATGAGTAGCGGAATTGCCTATTTTGAAGGAGAGGTTTATAATGTTATGCGACAGGGACGTACCTCACCACCTGTCCCTTTATTAATTTTGGGTGTAGAACCATAGGTCTTAAACTCCGACAGATTGTATTAAGTCGGAGTTTTTTACTGCCTGCGAACAGATACCTGAATCAAAGCCCCCTCCCCATTGTCAAATGTAAAACCGTTTTATATATGAAAACACTTGACAGAAAGGCGGCGGAGATTTTCCGCGCATTGTTGGCTTTGCAAACAACCAAAATCGACAACTCGGACGGTACTTATATGCCCGTCTACCTTGAACTGATTGGCCGCATTGACAACTACAACTTTTTCTCGCTGGCTCATTACGGACAACAGAACGGAGATGCCATGCGCGACCCCGAAATGCTCTTTGCCCTGCACAAAGAAACACAGCAATTCATCCCGTACTACTATCGCAATGACTACTGCGGTATAGAGCAGAACAGCGTGAAATGGTCGGAAGATGGAATAGCGTTGAATCCTCGCTTGCAAGCAGAACACACCACATTCGCTAATCAATGGCTCCGTAACATAGCCGCACAACAAGGAATCCTATGACAGCACAGCGATTAGTGGAAAACTGCGTACTGACGAATCAAACCGCAGTCGTGGATGAACTGCTGAACAAGCACCTGCTACCCGAAGAATATATCTATCCGTTCTTGGGTGATGTTATGGAATGGTGGTTGATTGATAGCTGGCTGGCCGAACGGCTGAAACGTGAGGGAGAGGTTGTTATTGAAGAATACGGTTGCTGTTGGTGGGGCAGGTTAGCGAGCGGACAGTCTATCTGCATGGATAGCGTGATACAGAAGATTGCAGGAGAGTGAAACACGGCCTGCATATCGACATAGCAAATTTGTAAATTACAGAGATTAGGGGCTTTGCAAATTCGAGGAGATTTTGTAACCTCTAATTTCTGTTTTTATGCTGGCGTAAGGTCGATAATTGAACATCTGAACTATCTGCAACTCATAATTACAGAGATTATGCAGGCGTAAAGTCGAGAACAAAGCCTACTATCCCAATATGTAAAGAACAAAGTTTATTTTCCATCTGTTTTACCCTTGTTTGGCAGCTTTGTTTTGGCGAAATTTGAATCTGCAACAACACCGCATAGGTAAGATGTTTTGCATTTTCCATGAATATCGTTACTTTTGTGGTAACATATTGAATACACGGAAAGTGTAGCTTATTCTCGACGTTGAATCTGGTAAATTTAATTGAAGAGAGGGTAAGCGAACATCTTACCGCGTCATATCCATTTGTGGATATAGGCGTGGTGTTGTTGCTTATTTTATCTTCACGGTTTACCAGAACCTAACGTCTAAAATAAGTTTTCAGCACCACGCTTTCTGTTTCCTTAAATCCAAAAATTAACCGTCGCGGTGGTGCGTAGCGACAACCTAAACTTTTAAGTTTATGAAAAAAATCTTATTGGCGGTTGCTATTGCAACTGCGGGATTAATGACAAGTTGCGCGGTTTCCGAGCATTTGACATCCAACCGTAATGTCATGCAGACCAACGTTGAATTGTCCAAAAACAATTTCCAAGTGATCGGAACTGCCCAAGGGTCCGCTACGGTTATCCGAGTTTTTGGTATAGGTGGGCTCTCCTTGAAAGCCATCCGAGCGAATGCCTATGCTGAAATGGTCAAAAATGCAAATCTGTCGGGCTCGCAGGCATTGATAAATGTAAATACCGAGGTCAAACAACGAGGTGTGGCCCCATTCTATTGGAAAACGGTTATTACTACTTGTGGACAAGTTATTGAGTTCACAAGCACTGAAGAACAAGTATCGGAACATCATGCAGGAACAGCAAAAAGGTTTGTTCCGAGAAAGGCAAACACAATAGCAACAACAGAATTGGGAAATACGGACGCCACTGCAAAAATTAAATCCAATACGATATGTTATACTGCCGATAAGGACAAAACCATCTCAGTCAACATAGAAAAACATCCGCAATTTATAAGTAATGAGTATATCGACGGACAAGGTATTTTTACATTTAAGAACAAGATAACGAGCATACCCGAAAAAGCATTCTTTGCTTGTAGCAAACTCGATAGCATTATTATTCCAGAAAGTGTTACGGAAATTGGGGATTCTGCATTTACAAGATGCTCCTATCTCAAAATGATTTATTGTCAATCGACTACACCCCCGACGTTAGGAAACAAGGCATTCTTATATATTTCCCGTGAAGCTAAAATTTATGTTCCCCAAAATTCGGTAGCTTTATACAAATCGGCCAATGGATGGAAAGATTATGCTTCCAAGATTGTAGGATGTGATTTTAAATAGTCCTTATCCTGAATCTATGAAACGTATCGTTGCATTGCTCCTGATATGGAGTATGTCCGCTAACATTTTATTTGCGGTACCTTTAAGACGGGGAACCTCTGTCATTGTACGTTTGAGCACCTCGGCAAACAGCAATCGTGATACTCCCATCAGGGCGGAAGTGGTAAGCGATTTAACCATTGCGGGAGAGCCCGTTATTACCCGCGGAACTCCTGTCATTCTGTCGGTGAATAAAGGAAAGGCAAAAGGGCTCGGCAAACCTGGCTATTTACAAATCGGGTGTATTTCGACTACTGCCGTTGATGGTCAAATCATTTCATTGTCTGGTGGTATTGAGCAAGACGGAGAGAATCGGCAAGGAGCCGCCATTGGGTTAGGTGTCGGTTTAGGTCTTACATTTTTACCATTGGGAGGATTCTTCTTTTTGTGTCTGAAAGGTGAAAAAGTAGATATTCCTGCTGGTACGACAATATTCGGGGTGACCGTAACGGATAACTATGACATCGACATCTATTGATTGATAAGGGACAGATTTGAGCAAAACAACCTTTCGGCATAAATTAAAGATTTAAAATACTATGAAAAAATTATTTCTTATCGTAGCCGCTATGTTTGCGGCAGTTTCTTTCTCGGCATGCTCCGATGATGATGACAACGGGCACGTTTCGGATAAACCCGTATTAGTTAAACAGTGTATTATTACGGAAGAATACGGAGAGACAGATATTGTCTATTTTGAGTATGATAGTCAAAATCGGATTAGCCATATAAGTTCTGCTGAAAGAACTGATGGCAAGGAAGAGTTTTTATTTTCTTATAACGAAAATAAAATGACTATAACATATAAACAAACTGATTATACCGAGCCTGACCGTTCTTATACCGAAATCTATATATGTGAACAGAACACAGATGGCTATATTGAAAAAGAAACAGACCCTAATAATGATTATACTACCTATTCTTATAAAAATGGGTACTTGCAAAATCAACAACCCAGTTACTCCAACCAACAATATACATATAATTGGAATAATGGAAATCTTGTATCTTATAGCGCAGTTGGAGAATGGACCACAACTATTACTTACTCACAAAGTACTGCAACTCCAATAAATTTAGACTTAAATTTCGTGAATGAATACCGTTGGAGTTATCATTTTTGGGGCCTTTTAGGCAAAAAGAGTAAAAATTTACCTCAAAAATCCGTATTGAAGCATAAAGATTCTGCTAATACCTTAACAAACACTTATCAATACGAATTCAACAGCAATAAAACAATCTCCAAAATTTTGGTTTCCGAGGTTCAAACAGGCGACCATAACGAGAGCCGAAATTACAGCATTAAATTTGTCTATTGACCTGCTTTAATATTTTAGAGGACAGACTTGTGCAAAAGGGTTAATATATAGACCCTCTGCACAAGTTTGTCCTTTCTATTTTACTTGCATATTTCACAAATTTTTACTATATTTACATCATAATCAAAGATTTAATAACAACATAAATTTTAGCTAAAATGTATAAAACACCAAAAATTGATTGAGAGGCAAAGACGGAGACTGTCGATGATATTCAGTACTCCTATGTTGCCAAATCCGTAACTTACGCACGGGATTATAATGTCTGTCTGTTTGTAGGACGCAAAACAGCAGAACCTACACCATTGAAATTCACTTATTATTTAGAACTCGACATCGACCCTGAAAAGGATATGTCAATTTGATTCCGCAAACGAGGGCAGGACATAGCAGGATTCTCCTTTCGGTTAGACCCGCAAGATTGAAAAGCAGGGATTCTCGTGCTTCCATGGCCCAACCTTATAACATTTCCCAAGTCCAATCACACCCTCAATTTGTTTGAAACCCATATCAAGAGCGATGCAGTCGTATTTGGCTACACATCATTAGAGGGCAAGCAGAAAGAGTTTCGTTTCCCACTCACGGGTTTCAATGAAAAGTATTTAGAGCAGTTCACATAACAAGATATATCCTCGGCCATAGGGTCGGGGATTTTTTATTTATAGAAATCAAAGCTACTGAAAATTGTTAAAAACAGACGAACGGCGAGAGGGGAAAATTTTTCGCCGATTTTCTGCCAATAAAACAGCCCATAACTCAAAAAACATGAATGACACAAGCTAAATCATCGACAAGCCCCAACGCAACGACTAATTCATTAACCAGCAGAAGATTATAATAAAATTACTGTTTACCCTTTTGTTTACCCTACCCCCCAAAATACAGAATTGCTCGCAATCAGATAATGATTGATGCCTCTTTAGCTCAGTTGGTTACGGACGAAAACGAAGTTTTTGTCCGCGAAGGAGACACGACACTCTTAATGTTGGGGTCCAGGGTTCGAGCCCCTGAGGGGGGGGGTACAAAGCAAAAGACTGATAATCAATGATTATCGGTCTTTTTGTTTTTGTGCGTCTGCCCTTACTATTGGCCGTTCGAGGGTAAAAAGGGAGCATTTAAGGGGAAATGTTTACCTTTTTGTTTACCCCGTTTCTCGGAGGGTAAACAGAAATGCCAATCTTCTGCACAACACGTGCAATCTAATGACTATCAATGCAAATGTAATATTCCGTAAAGACAAAATTAAATCAAACAATACCGCGCCGATACACATTCGGTTTACCCTAAATCGCAAAATCCGCTATGTAAGCACGGGCGTTACCATCCACATAAGCAAGTGGGACTTTGAAAATCAACGCATTAAGGACAATTCGCCCGAAATGCAGGAATTGCAATACCGCATCGACACCAAAATCGACGAACTCCGCCGCAAAATCAAACGCTTGGAAGCATTAGAGGTAGAGGTTACGCTCGACAATCTTTTGGAAACCAACGGGCGGAAAATAAACTGCACGGTCGGCGAATATCTGAAACAGACCATCGAACGGCTGGAAACACTCGGCAAATACGGCTCGGCATCCAAACACCGTTCCCTACTCTCCCGCCTGTCTGAATTTAGGTCGCTGAACACTCGGTTCGATGAAATAGATTTAGCGTTCCTGCGTGATTTTGAACTGTTCCTGCGTAAAGAGGGCAATGTAAACAATAGTATAGCCACCCAATACGCCATTTTGCAATGTTTGTGTATTCGTTGTCATGGAGGCCTGTGTCCCCTTTTTCGCACCCATCAGAATCAACGCAAAAGCAGCCTGACCATATGGTCAGGCTGCTTTTGGACTTCAACGTCGTCGTATTAGAAAATCCGCAGCAACGCACCGGAAAGCGCGGAGCGCACTTCGGGAGCGTTCCGCACCTCTTCGGGAATGGCAGTTCTCGTATAGACGCTCTCCTCGGCCTTATCGGTCTGGCTGATCATCGTCAGCGTTTTTCCGTCTCCGCTCAACTCAAAGGCGTAGCTGGCGCCCCAAGGCTCACCGTCGCGGTAACGGCCCGAAAGCTGCGCACCGTTGACCGCAAAATCGCCGGAATAACACACAAAGGTCGGAGTTTCCACCTTCTGGAAGATGTTGAACGTCCCGTCGGACAGGAACTCGACGTAGACATCGAAATCCGCATATGCCTCGTTGCTCCACTTCGTCTGGCGCCACTCGCCCACAACGCCCGAATCAATGTTTTTCGAGCCGTCGTCATCCTTCGAACAACCGGCTGAAAACAGGAACAAAACAGCCGCAAACAGGGAATAAATATATTTTTTCATTGTATTTTAACTCTATCGTTTATAACCAGCCTCCGTTTTCAGCACCCGTTTCGCGGGCAATGACGGCAAACGTCTTGGTAATTTCGATGCCGCCCATAACCGACCCCGTTCCGGGCCTGTTGCCGCCGCCCACCGCCTTCACGGTGATGTGCGCAACTCCCGGCTTCGTACATTTGATCATCAACTGACCGTTGTACATCTTCGGTTCCACGGCCATGCCGAGTTTCTGCATATCTTCCGCCGAGATTTCGACGCCCATATAGGTCAAATCCTTGGCCGAACCTCCGAAATGTTTCGTAAGGGTGACAAGCTCCAGTTTGCCGGTCTTGACTTTCAGACAGGGCGTTCCTTCGATCTGCATCAGCAACTGGTAGGCATCGGTCAAACCCGTACCCATTTTGCCGCGGTATTTTTCGAGATTGATCGTCCCGCCGGAGGTTTTGGACCCTTCAAACCGCGAGTCGATGTCGTTCACCGAGGTGAGCAGCATCGAAACAAACTCCTCGCGCGCGAAGTGTTTGCCCTTGGCCAGCGCATAGGAAAGCCCCAGAGCGGCCACTCCCGAAACATGCGATCCGAGCCTGCGATTTTGCTTCCGGGGGAGCGAAGGGCGGAAGGGAGATCGGAAGCCCGACAGTTGCGCCCGAACATCGCAATAAAAAGTAACTTTTTCGACGCTAAAAAGCTCCGATTGTAACAAACGAAAAGAAAAAACGGGAAAAAGCAGCATAATTGTCGCGAATTTGTATTACTTTTGAATAAAGTATATAATCCGAACCAAATACGATGAAAAACCGCTGGATCGTTGCGGCCTGCGCCGCCGTTTGCTGGACGGCCTCCGCGCAGACGACTGCGCCCTATGCCCCGGCGCCTGAAAACCTGCAAGCCCGGACGGCGTTTCAGGACGCCAAATTCGGCATTTTCCTCCACTGGGGACTTTACTCCATGCTCGGCTCGGGCGAATGGACGATGACCAACCGGGACATCAACTACCGGGAGTACGCCAAGCTGGCCAACGCGTTCTATCCACACGATTTCGACGCGGCGGAGTGGGTCTCGGCCATCAAATCCTCGGGTGCAGGGTACGTCTGCTTCACGACGCGCCACCACGACGGCTTCTCGATGTGGGACACCGCGCAGACGGATTACGACATCGTGGACGCCACGCCGTATAAACAAGATATTGTAAAGGCGCTCTCCGACGAGTGCGCCCGCCAGGACATCCGGCTGCACCTCTATTATTCGCTGATCGACTGGTACCGCGACGACTGCCCGCGCGGCAGGACCGGACTGGGAACGGGCCGTCCCGGCACGGCGATCAGCTACGAGCGTTACTACGACTTTATGAAACGCCAGCTCACGGAGCTGCTGACGGACTACGGCCCGGTCGGCGCCATCTGGTTCGACGGGGTGTGGGACCAGGACCGGAACCCGGATTTCGACTGGAAACTCCGCGGGCTGTACGACCATATCCATGCCATCAGGCCGGCCTGTCTGGTGGGTAACAACCACCACCTCGTTCCGTTCGAAGGCGAGGACATCCAGATTTTCGAGCGCGACCTTCCGGGCGAGAACACCGCCGGGCTTTCGGGGCAGGAGATCGGCCGCCTGCCGCTCGAAACGTGCCAGACGATGAACGGCATGTGGGGCTACAAGATCACCGACCTCGATTACAAATCGACGAAGACGCTGATCCACTACCTCGTGCGGGCTGCGGGCCGCAACGGGAACCTGCTGCTCAACATCGGTCCCCAACCCGACGGGAAACTGCCTGCGACGGCCGTCGAACGGCTGCGGGAGATGGGCGAATGGCTCGCCCGGTACGGCGAAAGCATCTACGGAACCCGCGGCGGCGACATCCCGCCTCACGACTGGGGCGTAACGACGCGCAAGGGCGACAAACTTTATGTGCATGTGCTCGATTTGCAGGACGATGCGCTGTACCTGCCGCTTGCGGAAAAAGTCGGGGAAGCCCGGTGCCTGAACAACGGCGAGCGGGTGAAGTTCGACACGCTCCGGGGAAAAGGGATCGTCCTGAATCTGGAGCATGTTCCCGAGGATACCGACCGAATCATAGAACTCACTTTACGATGAAAAAAACGACACAGCTATTCGCCGGCCTGCTTATACTCACGGGCGTGTTGTCGGCGTGCTCCCCGGCCGGCAACGAGGGTTTCATGCGGCGCGTGGAGACCGATTTCCGTCACAAACAGGAACTGCTTTCCCGGGGCGATCTGTTCGGGATATTCGACGAACCGATGACGCGGCAGGAGCGCGAGGCCATGATGTTCCTTTATGCCTATATGCCCGTGGGGGACATGACCGACTACCCGGGCGATTTTTATCTGGAAAACGTGCGCAGCGCGCTGGCCACCCGCCGGGAAATGCCGTGGGGAGACATCGTTTCCGACGAACTGTTCCGGCATTTCGTGCTGCCCGTGCGGGTGAACAACGAGAACCTCGACGATTCGCGCCGGGTGTTCCACGACCAGCTGGCGCCGCGCGTCGAAGGGTTGCCGATGTACGACGCCATCCTCGAAGTGAACCACTGGTGTCACGAAAAGGCCAACTACCAGCCGTCGGATGCGCGGACCAGTTCGCCGCTGGCCACCGTGCGCACGGCCCACGGCCGCTGCGGCGAGGAGTCGACGCTGCTCGTCGCGGCGCTGCGCTCGGTGGGCATTCCGGCCCGGCAGGTCTACACGCCCCGCTGGGCGCACACCGACGACAACCACGCCTGGGTCGAAGCCTGGGCCGACGGACGGTGGCATTTCCTCGGGGCCTGCGAGCCGGAACCGGTGCTCGACCTGGGGTGGTTCAACGCCCCGGCCAGCCGCGGGATGCTGATGCACACCAAGGTCTTCGGTTATTACGACGGCCCGGAGGAGGTGATGAAAACCACGGCCAACTACACCGAAATCAACGTGATTTCGAACTATGCCGCATGCGCTCCGCTCACCGTGACGGTCACCGACACGGCGGGCAGCCCCGTGGAGGGTGCGACCGTGGAGTTCAAACTTTACAATTACGCCGAGTTCTTCACCGTGTCGCGCAAAACGACCGACGGCCGGGGACAGGCGTCGCTGTCGGCAGGACTGGGCGACATGCTCGTCACGGCCGTCCGCGACGGGCGGTTCGGCATCCGGAAGGTCTCTTTCGGGCGGGAGCCGCAGGCGACGGTGGCGCTGGATCATGCGATCGGCGACGAATTCTCCTTTCCCGTCGACATCGTTCCCCCGGCCGAGAGCGCGAATTTGCCGGAGGTGACGGCCGCCCAGCGCGCGGAAAACGACCGCCGCTTCAACCGCGAAGACTCCATCCGCAACGCCTATATCGCCACGTTCCCCGCACAACCGGCCGTCGATTCGTTCGCCCGCGCCATCGGAGTGAAGCCCGGCCAGATCGCCCGGTTCATAACCGCATCGCGAGGCAATCACGGCGAGATCATGGATTTCCTGCGCGAAGCGAGCCGGAAAGGATGCACCGGGCGGGCGCTGCAACTGCTCGCCACGCTGTCGGAAAAAGACCTGCGCGACACGCCGTCGGCGGTGCTCGCAGACCATCTTTATAATACGGACAAGGATGCCGACGCCGCGACCGTGCTGGCTCCGCGTGCGGCCAACGAGATGCTCACCGCCTACCGGTCGTTTCTCCAGCGTGAAATCCCGGCGGCCGATGCCGCGGCATTCCGCCGTGACCCGCAGCGTCTGGCGGCGTGGTGCCGCGACAGCCTGACGCTGCGTCCGGAGCTCTGCACCGTCTCCACGACCATCTCGCCCGAAGGCGTGTGGCGCAGCCGGACGGCCGACAAACCCTCGCGCAAGATCTTTTTCGTTGCCGCAGCCCGTTCGCTCGGCATTCCGGCGTGGATCGACCCCGTGACCGGGAACCTCTTCTACCGCCACGCCGGAAAGGATGTGCCCGTCGATTTCGAGTCGGCGAACGACCGGCAGATGGAAACTGGCCGGCTGAAACTGCGCTACGAGCCGATTCCGCGTCTCGACGATCCGGAATATTTCAGACACTTCACGCTCTCGCGCTTCGACGGGCAGTCGTTCGCGCTGCTGAACTACCCCGATTTCGAGCCATGGAGCGCGCGCTTCGACACACCCACCGACCTGGAAACCGGCTACTACATGCTCGCAACGGGCAGCCGCCTGGCCGACGGCAGCGTGCTGGCAAACGTGTCGTTCCTCAACATCGGGCCGAACCGGACGACCGAAACCGATCTACCGATGCGCGACAACTCGGAAGCGGTCCGCGTGATCGGCAGTTTCAACTCCGAATCGAAATTCATCGACGCCCGGACCGGCCGGGAGACCTCGGTGCTGCTCACCGCGGGACGCGGCTATTTCGTGGTCGGACTGGTCGGCGTCGGGCAGGAACCCACCGATCATGCGCTGAAGGACATCGCCGCCAAGGCCGCCGAACTGGAGCAATGGGGCCGTTCGATCATCCTGCTCTTCCCCGATGAAACGGCATACGCGAAATACGCGGCGTCACCCGCTGCCTCGCTGCCGCAAACCGTCACGTTCGGCATCGACCGCGACGGCTCGATTCGCAGACAAATCCTCGACGCGATGCACCTGCCGGGCAACGTTCCGCTTCCGGTGTTTATCGTCGGCGACACGTTCAACCGCGTCGTATTCGAATCGCACGGTTATACGATCGGCCTGGGCGACCGTCTCCTGCACACCATAGGCCAATTATGAAGAAAACCACGACTACCGAACTCTGCGCCTACACCCGCGAAGCGTGCGACATCGCCCGGCGGACGGGCGTTGAGCGCATCGAACTCTGCGCCGCTCCCCTCGAAGGCGGCACGACCCCTTCCGCCGGACTGATCCGCTATGCCCGGAGCCTGCCGGGCCTGCGGCTGAGCGTGATGATACGCCCCCGGGGCGGAGATTTTCTCTACACCGACGACGAGGTGGCGCTGATGGCCGAAGAGATCCGCCTCGCCCGCGAATACGGAGCCGACGGGGTGGTTTTCGGACTGCTGACACCCGACGGAGAGGTGGACGAGACGCGCACGGCGCAGCTCGTGCGCGAGGCCGAGGGGATGGAGGTGACGTTTCACCGGGCGTTCGACATGACGCGCGATTCCCGGCAGGCGCTCGAAGCGGTCATCCGCACCGGATGCCGCCGGGTGCTCACCTCCGGAGGCCGTAACACGGCGCAGGAGGGCATCGAAACGCTGCAGGCCTTGGCGGCGCAGGCGGCCGGCCGCATCGAGGTCATGGCGGGGAGCGGCGTCGGTCCGTCGAACGCCCGGCTGCTGGCCGCCACAGGGGTCGACGCCCTGCATTTCAGCGCCCGCCGGGAACGCGAAAGCGGCATGCGCTTCCGCAATCCGCAGGTTTCGATGGGCGGGTGTGCCGGTGTTCCCGAATACACCCTGACCGATGCCGACGAGAGCGTCGTGCGGCAGATCCTTGCCGAACTCGGCTGACGCAGGAGATTCGGACATCGGAGGCCGCGACATTCGGGCAGAAAAAGAATAACAGCACGGCGGAAACGACTCCGAGGAGGTCTCCGGCGCGTTTATCCGTCCTGGGGAACCAGCGCCCCGTTCACCCACAACAAGGAACCTGCGCTGTTCAGCGGGCCGCCCCGAGGGAAGGGGCGGCGGGCGGCGTAAAATCCGACTTACCCGATAATCAGATCTTCCACACGGACTTTAGGGACATAGTGTATGCCGTCCTTGCGGAAATAACGGTGATCGTCGTTTTCGGAAATCTCCACCAATTCGATTTTCTCGATGCCTTTGCCGATGGCCAGGATCAGCAGCGGCTCGGACTCCAGATGGAATTTCTGCCGGATCCGCTCTTTGTCAAACGCGCCGATACAGATGCCGTTCAGTCCGATTTCAGCCGCTTGGAGCAGCATGCTCTGAACCGAAATACCCAAATCAATATCGACATAACGATCTTCCGGAACCGTCGAGCAGACGATGATGAAAGCGTTCGGCCCGGTTCCCGGAAGCGGTAAATGAAGCTCGGGCAAGGCCCCTCCGAGGCGGATTTCGGCCAAGACCCCGGGCGCTTCGTCCGCCAGGACGGGCCGGAATCGCAGGACCTGCTGATTCCGCGCCGAGGGAATGCGGGTATTGACCCCGATAATGCGGCGAAGCTGGTCTTCGCGCACGATGAAGCGGGGATCGTAGCCGCGATGGCTGCGGTTTTTCAGCAACAGCCGGCTCAATGTTACCAGCGGCCGGCGACTGGCCTGGCCGGATGCCGAACGGGCCAGGTACTCTTCCATTTTTCGGCCTAAATAATCATCTGCCATTTTTCATCGGATATATAAACGAGGACAAAGATACGCAATCCGTTCGCATTCCCTCAATCCGGAAGAGATTTTCAACCGCCAATACGCGCCGGCAGCCAACCGGGCCTCAACCTGCCGGTATGAAACGCCGGATTCGACCGGCAAAAAAGAAATAATTTGCATTATCTTTGCGTCCGTCCGACAAACGCCCGATGTCCCAACGCAAGATTATCCATATCGACATGGATGCCTTTTACGCATCCGTAGAGCAGCGCGACCGCCCCGAATACCGGGGCCGTCCGATCGCCGTCGGATATGACGGACCGCGCGGGGTCGTCGCCACGGCAAGCTACGAAGCCCGCCCCTATGGGGTTCATTCGGCCCTCTCGTCCGTGCTGGCGAAGCGGCTGTGTCCGGAACTGATCTTCGTTCCGGCACGGTTCGATGTCTACAAAGCCGTTTCCCGACAGATCCGCGCCATCTTCGGCGAATACACCGAACTCGTGGAGCCTCTCTCGCTCGACGAAGCGTTTCTCGACGTGAGCCACGTCCGTTCGGCGACGCTGGTCGCCCGCGAAATCAAAGCCCGCATCCTCGCCGAAACCGGACTGACGGCCTCGGCCGGAATCTCGGTCAACAAGATGCTGGCAAAGATCGCCTCCGACTATCGGAAACCCGACGGACTGTTCACGATCCCGCCGGAGCGGATCGAGGAGTTCGTAGCCGGACTGCCCGTCGAACGCTTTTTCGGCATCGGCGAAGTGACGGCCGAAAAGATGCACCGCCTCGGCATCCGTACGGGAGCCGACCTGCGGCTCTGGAACGAAGCGGCACTCGTGCAGCAGTTCGGGAAGGCCGGACACAGCTATTACGGCTATGCCCGGGGCATCGACGAACGGGAGGTCACGCCGAACCGGGTCCGCAAGTCGCTCGGAGCCGAAACGACCTTTGCCGAAGACACGGACGACCGGGAACGGCTGCGGCTCGAACTGTCGGCCGTGCGCGAGGAGGTCTGGAACCGGGTGATGCGGCATGAATTTCGGGGCAAGACCGTCGTCCTGAAGCTCAAGTTCGACAACTTCCGGCAGATAACCCGCTCGAAAACCCTATTCACGCCCGTCGATTCGGCAGAAACCCTCCGGCGCGTGTCGGAAGAACTGCTGGCCGCGGCGGATTTCCACGGGCGTAAAATCCGGCTGATCGGCCTTACGGTCGGCAACTCGCCGGAGGCCTGCCCGGAGTGCGTGCAGCTGCGGTTCGACTTCGGGAACCCGGAACCGTAAAGGCGCCCGCCATCACCGGAAACGGTATGGCCTTTGCAAGGCTCCCGTCCAAAAAGGGAGCCATGAAACATACCGATAGAACAGGGGCGGAACAAACCGCCGCCCGGCAGCCGGAACCGACGCAGGAAATCACCGTAACGCAAGTCACCCCCGACGACATTCTCAACGACGGTGGTCCGATCACACCTGCAACCGGGGACGGGACGCCCACAGAACGGCAGCTGGAACAGGACGTGGTGACGGTCAACCCGTCGGTCGACAGCATGGAAAGCCGGGGATAACCCGGCAACATGCAGGCTTACCGGCAGCTCCTCATGCAGCCGACAAGAAGACGCCCGGCCGCTCCTGCGAGCGGCCGGGCGCATGGCACAACCGGAGAGGGACTATTCGACCGGCCGGAAGGGGGCATCCGCATCGCCGGTCCACCGATAGAGGCGAACGGTGCTGCTCTGCTGTTTGGTCTCCTTCGAACGGGCGTTCTGCGAAATGTAGAAATAGCCGCCGCCGAGCGGACACAGCCCCGTCGTTCCCCATTTGAAATCCCAGCCGTAGATGCCGCCGGCCGATTTCCCGGCGGGAACCAGCGAGAGCACCTCACCCTCGGTGGGCGTATCGAATCCCTGCAAAAGCTCCCTGCGAGCCGGTTTGCCGCCGTCGATCACAAAGAGCGAATAATTGGGGTACTGGGATTTTTTACCTTTGTAAACCGCGGCATAGCAGTTTCCCGACGCGGGATCATAGGCCAGGTTCTGAATTCCCCACGAGGTATTGCCCGTGCGGACGAAATACTTGTGATCGGGCGCCGCAGGGCCGCTTTTATGCAGACTTCCCTGCGAGAGCGGCTGCTCGAAACGCTTCCAGCCCTTCGTGTCGTAGGCGAGCAGCACCTGGTAATCGTTGTCCGTGCGCAGGGTGTCGCCGTAAACGCCGTAGGCCACATAGAGATAATCGCCGCCCTCCTTCGCTCCGAACCGGGGCGCGAAGGTCACGCCGTCGATGCCCGAACAGCCGAACCGGTGCTCGACCGTCCGTCCGCCGTTCTCCGCCGTTGCGAAATAGTCGTCGACGGCCTCCTTGATATAGACCGTGGTCATCACACGATCCTTTTCGGCATCCATGTCCGGACGCGTGATGCGGTCCACGTCGAAAATGGCGACGTAGAATCCCGTCCGGTCCTTTTCGTCTTCAGGCGCCACCTGCCCGGCGTCGAGCGTCCGGCGGATGCCCTTGCCGATCGCATCGTCCTTGTATTCCAGCGAGCCGTAAACGCGGCCGTCGGCTGGATTCATCGTCAGGCAGCCCAGATGGCCCGTCATGCCGTCCACGCTGCCTATCAGATTGCCTTCGAAGTCCATCTTCAGCAGTTTGGTCGTGAAGGAGAAATAGATGTAGCCGCGTTCGAGATCGACGGCAATGCCCTGCACGTGGAACGGACCTTGTTCGCCCGAGCGGATTTCGCGCGGCAGGTTACGCAGATCGGGACCGTTTTTCGTCCGGTTGGCGCCCGACGGGCAGGCCGTCAGCAGCAGCGGAACGATCAGCAAAGGGAGCAGACGTTTGAGGTTCATCGGAAGTTTTTTTTACGTTAGTATCGGATTTATTTGCTTTTCCGCAACAAATATAAACAAAAGCAACCAAAAACACAACCGAAAACACAACAAAAGAAAGAATCCTCCGCCCGATCGGGCGGAGGATTCTCACATTCAGACGTTCGCCACGAACTCTTCGAGGGCGGCAAGATCGACCGCCAGCGGTTCGGAGCATTGCGGCCGCCGCGTCAGCCGTTCGAGCCGCTCCGGAAGCGGCACCCGCGATCCGGTCACCGATTCGATGACCTCTCCGAACTTGGCGGGATGCGCCGTGGAGAGGTAAAAACCCGGCTTGTCCACGGCCGCCGAGGCCGCATAGCCGACGGCGCTGTGCGGATCGGAGAAATAGCCGTGGCGCTCATACAGCTCGTCGATCGTGCGGCGGATCGAGGCATCGTCGCAGCGGAATCCCTCCAGTTCGGCGCGCAGCATCTCCGGATCGCCGTCGCAGAGCCACAGCATCCGTTCGAAATTGCTCGGTGCGCCGACATCCATCGCATTGGCCGGAGTCCGCACCGACGGCCTCGGGCGGTAGACGCCCGTGCGGATGAACTCGGGCACGACATCGTTGACGTTCGAGGCGGCGACGAAGCCCCCGAGGGGCAGTCCCATGCGCCGGGCCAGCATTCCGGCGGCGAGGTTTCCGTAATTGCCGCTCGGCACGACGACGACAGGACGGTCGCCGCCCGTGGCCTGCCGCCACTGGCAATAACCGTAGAAATAGTAGAACGCCTGCGGAATCCAGCGCAGCAGGTTGATCGAATTGGCCGACGTCACCCGCCGCCGCTTGCGGAACGGGGCGTCGGCGAACAGCTCCTTCACGAGCCGCTGGCAATCGTCGAACGTTCCGGCGACGCGCAGCGGATGGATGTTGCCGCCCAGGGCGGTCATCTGGCACTCCTGCAGGCGGCTGATCTTCCCTTCGGGATAGAGCACCACGACCTCGACGCCCGGCACATTGTGAAACCCGTGCGCCACGGCGCTGCCCGTATCGCCCGAGGTGGCCGTGAGAATCACCAGTTTTTCATCGGCGGCGCCCAGCAGGCCTGTCATCCGGCCCATGAACCCGGCGCCGAAATCCTTGAAGGCGCAGGTCGGACCGTGGAACAGTTCCAGCGTATAGCGTCCCCGACCGACCACGCGCAGGGGCACGGGGAAGTCGTAAAGGCCGTCCAGTTCACGCTGCACGGCCTGCGAATCGAAATCGCCGCCGAAGAACAACCCCGCCAGATAACCCGCCAACGCGGCGTAGGATTCGCCGGCCAGACGCTCCGCAAGGGCCATGTCGGCCTGCGGAATCCGTTCGGGGACGAACAGCCCCCCGTCGGGGGCCAGTCCCATCATCGCGGCCTCGCGCAGCGAACAGCCGTGCGCCCGTTCCCGATCTCTCGTACTGTAATAATTCATCGTCCTTCGCTTTTGTTATTCGACAACCCGCGCCCCGGCATTCGACACGCGGCCCGCATAGCTATTACAACCGATTCCCAGCCCTTCGAAATGCCGCTTCATCTCCCCGGAGATCCGCACGGCAGCCTCGTAATTGGAGGCCAGCGCGAAAACCGAGGGTCCCGATCCGGCGATGTTCATGGCCAGCGCGCCTCCGGCTAGCACCTGCTCCTTCAGCGCGTCGTACCCGGGGATGAATCCCTTGCGGTACGGCTCCGCCACGACGTCGTGCATCGAACGGCCGATCAGCGCCACGTCGCGCAGCGCGAACCCGGCGACCAGTCCGCCGACGTTGCCCCACTGCGCAACGGCATCCGACAGGGGAATCCGCTTCGGAAGCGCCTCGCGCGCCTCCCGGGTGCTGACCACGATGCCGGGATGCGCCACGGCGTAGAAAAAGTTGTCGGGCACGGGCAGCCGCACGATGTCGAACGGCCGGTAGCCGCGGACCAGCACCACGCCGCCCAACAGCGCGGGACCTACATTGTCGGCATGGGGCGTGCCGCCCAGCAACGCCTCGCCCATCATGGCGAACTCCACCAGCTGCTTGCCCGAGAACGGGCGGCCCAGCAGTTCGTTGACCCCGTAGACGGCGGCGGCCGACGAGGCGGCGCTCGACCCGATGCCGCTGCCGGGAGCGATCTTTTCGAGGATCTCCACCTCGATCCGCACCGGACGGCCGTAAGCTTCGAGCAAGGCCCGTACGGCGGGCGTGATGACGTTTTCTTCGACATTTCCGGGGAGTTCCACCCCGCTGCGGTTACGGATTTCGAATCCTTCGGCATTTTCCGCAACGCCCACTTCCAGCACGTCGCCCACGCCGTCGAGCGTAAGGCCCATCACATCGAAACCGCACCCCAGATTCGCGACCGTTCCCGGCGCGAAAACCTTAATATGTTTCATACCAATTTTTTTTGATGAATTGAACTACCCTTGCCTGATTTTCTGTTTCCGCTCCGGCAGCCTTGGCCGGGATGTGCACACGCAGGTATGCGGACGGAATATTGACTACTGAACCCCCACGGGGGTCGTGGCAGTCGTCGTGGCAGTCGTCGTGGCAGTTGTGGCGGTCGTGAAGAGAGCGGTATAAACACAGCCTACGGGATTGCCGATAAATCCGCAACCTCGCCCTGTCGTCGTGTTATGCCGTTTGGTAACCATCGTCGGCAAATATAAAACAAATATTTTAATAATCCAAATCCATGTAACAATTTGTAAGCGGCCCGCCGTTGCGCAGACGGCCTTTTATTTATATAGGAGCAGCGCAAAAAGGCCGCAACAGAGATTTCGGAAATAAAAATGAAAGCCTTTCGGCCCACACCCGCCGGACCGCGGGAAGAAAACGCCCGGGAACCGCATCCGGAGGCCAAAATACCGGTTTCAAATTGTAAGCAAACACGAGCCGTCACGCACAGTTGCGAACTTCAGGAAAGAATATGCTTCCGGACTGTTACAATATTAAATTTTTTTAGGAAATTATTTGTTCAACTGATTCAATATTCATATCTTTGCCATAGTCAGACAGAAAGCATCCGGCATAACGGGGAGACCCGGCCTGCACGCGGATGCACTGTCGCAGAAAACGAACAAACACGGAAAACCGGCTATGAACGCCCTGAATCATTCGAATATTCACGTCATTACCCTGCTGCTCGTCGTCCTTCGGAGATAACGGGAGAAAGGTGGCGTGCATAGTTGATTGAAAATAAAGCCTTTCTCCCACCGGGGAAAGGTTTTTTTGTTGCAGGACCGGACCCGGCAGGAGACTGAAACGAAAACGGAAAGATGAAACACACACTCAAAAGCGCCGTCACCACGACGGGCCGCCGGATGGCGGGAGCCAGAAGCCTCTGGCGCGCCAACGGCATGCGCGAAGAACAGTTCGGCCGGCCGGTCATCGGCATCGCCAATTCGTTCACCCAACTCGTGCCGGGGCACGTACACCTGCACGAAATCGGACAATATGTCAAACAGCGCATCGAAGCCCTCGGGTGCTTCGCCGCGGAGTTCAACACCATCGCCGTCGACGACGGCATCGCCATGGGCCACGACGGCATGCTCTACTCGCTGCCTTCGCGCGAGATCATCGCCGACAGCGTCGAGTACATGGCCTCCGCCCACAAGATCGACGCGCTGGTCTGCATTTCGAACTGCGACAAGATCACCCCCGGCATGCTGATGGCCGCCATGCGGCTCAACATCCCGACGGTCTTCGTCTCGGGCGGGCCGATGGAGGCCGGAAAATTTCAGGGCCGCAGCGTCGACCTGATCGACGCCATGGTGATGGGGGCCGACGAGACGTGCAGCGACGCGCAGATCGCCGAGATCGAGCGTTGCGCCTGCCCCGGCTGCGGATCGTGCTCGGGCATGTTCACGGCCAACTCGATGAACTGTCTGACCGAGGCGCTGGGTCTCTCGCTGCCGGGCAACGGCACGATCGTCGCCACCCACGTCAATCGCCGCCGGCTGTTCGAGGACGCTGCGGCGCTCATCGTCCGCAATGCCGAACGTTACTACTTCGAGGGCGACGAGCGGGTGCTTCCGCGTTCGATCGCCACGAAGGCCGCCTTCGAAAACGCCATGTCGTTAGACATCGCCATGGGCGGCTCGACCAACACGGTCCTGCACCTGCTGGCCGTGGCCCACGAGGCCGGCGTCGATTTCACGATGCAGGACATCGACCGCCTTTCGCGCCGGGTCCCGGTGCTCTGCAAGGTCGCCCCCAACTCGCACTACCACATCCAGGACGTCAACCGTGCCGGAGGCATCTTCGCCATTCTGGGCGAGCTTGACCGTGCCGGACTGCTCGACACCTCGGTCCTGCGCGTCGACGGGCGCACGCTGGGCGAAGCGATCCCGGCCTGCGACATTCTCAACCCGGCAGCCGCCGACGCCGCGCGACGCCGCGCGCTCAGCGCCCCGGCAGGCCATTACAGCCGCGAGCTGGGCGCACAGCACTCCTACTACGAAGAACCCGATACCGATCGCACGGCGGGCTGCATCCGCGACGTGGAGCACGCCTATTTCCGCGACGGCGGACTGGCCGTGCTGACGGGCAACATCGCCCGGCAGGGCTGCGTCGTCAAAACCGCCGGCGTGGACGAAAAACTGTTCGTCTTCCGCGGCCCGGCGCGCGTTTACGAATCGCAGGAGCAGGCCATGAACGGCATTCTCGCCGACGAGGTGCAGCCGGGCGAAGTGGTCGTCATCCGCTACGAAGGCCCCAAGGGCGGCCCGGGCATGCAGGAGATGCTCTACCCCACGTCGTACCTCAAGTCGAAACACCTCGACAAGGCCTGCGCGCTGATCACCGACGGGCGTTTCTCGGGCGGAACCTCGGGGCTTTCGATCGGCCACGTCTCGCCGGAAGCCGCCTCGGGCGGAGAGATCGCCGTCGTCCGCACGGGCGATGAGATCGAGATCGACATCCCCGGCCGCTCGATCCGCCTCGCGGTCGACGACGCGGAGATCGCCGCCCGCATGGCCGCACAGGAACGCTTCCGCCCCGCCGGCCGCGACCGCCGCGTTCCGGCGTCGCTGCGCGCCTATGCCCGGCTGGTCAGCTCGGCCGACAAAGGCGCCGTACGTATCGTCGACGATAACGAAGAATAAAAAACGGACCCGCAATGAATACCTCTCAAACACTCCGTCCCGAAGAGCGACGCGCGGCCTCCGATCCCTCGATGACGGGATCGAAGGCCCTGATCGAATCGTTTCTCCAAGAGGGCGTCGAAACCGTTTTCGGCTATCCCGGAGGCGCGATCATCCCCGTCTACGACGCGCTTTACGACTACCGCGACCGCCTGCGCCACATCCTCGTGCGCCACGAGCAGGGCGCCGTGCACGCCGCACAGGGCTATGCCCGCGTCAGCGGCCGCGTCGGGGTCTGTCTGGTGACCTCGGGTCCCGGCGCCACGAACACCGTGACGGGGCTGGCCGACGCGCTGATGGACTCCACGCCGCTGGTGCTCGTCACCGGACAGGTCGGCTCCGCGCTGCTGGGCACCGACGCCTTTCAGGAGACCAATTTCGTCGGCATCACGCAGGCCGTCACCAAGTGGAACTGCCAGGTCAAGCGCACCGAGGACATTCCCGCGGCCATCGCCAAGGCCTTCTACATCGCCCGCTCGGGCCGTCCGGGTCCCGTCGTGGTCGACATCACCAAGGACGCACAATGCGGAACAGCTCCGTTCCGCTACGAAAAAATCACCTCGATCCGCAGTTACCTCCCCGCGCCCGTCCCCGACGCGGAACGCATCGCCGAAGCCGCACGGCTGATCGACCAGGCCCGCCGTCCGCTGGTCATGGTGGGTCAGGGCGTCATCCTGGGCAACGCCGAAGCCGAGCTGCGGGCACTGCTCGACAAGAGCGGCATGCCCGCCGCCTCGACCCTGCTGGGTCTCTCGGCCCTGCCGACCGACCATCCGCAAAACGTGGGCATGCTGGGCATGCACGGCAACTACGGACCCAACATCAAGAATCAGGAGTGCGACCTGCTCGTGGCCGTGGGCATGCGTTTCGACGACCGCGTGACGGGGAATCCCGCGCATTTCGGCGCCAACGCCAAGGTGATCCACCTGGAGATCGACCCCGCGGAGATCGGCAAGATCATCCCGGCCGACGTGGCGGTCGTGGGCGATGTGAAACGCTCCCTGCCGCTCATCACCGAGCGTATCCGCAAACGCGACCACAGCCAATGGATCGCCGGATTCCGCGCCTGCGACCAGATCGAATACGAAGCCGTCATCCGCAAGGCCGTGCATCCCGCCGAGGGGCGTATCCGCATGGGCGAGGCGGTCGCCGCCGTGGCCCGGGCTTACCGCAACGACGCAGTGCTGGTGACCGACGTAGGCCAGCAGCAGATGAACGCCGCACGCTATTTCGGATTCCGCCGCACGCGCAGCGTGGTCACCTCGGGCGGTCTCGGCACGATGGGATTCGGACTTCCGGCGGCCATCGGGGCCAAGTTGGGCGCCCCCGACCGCGAAGTCGTCCTTTTCGCCGGCGACGGCGGCCTGCAAATGACCATTCAGGAGCTGGGCACGATCTTCCAGTCGAAGATCCCCGTGAAAATCGTCCTGCTGAACAACTCGTTCCTCGGCATGGTGCGCCAATGGCAGGAGCTGTTCTACGACCGCCGCTACTCCTTTACGGAGATGGTCAACCCCGATTTCGGGCTGATCGCCCGCGGCAACGGCCTTTCGTACCGCTGCGTCGAACGGCGCGAGGAACTCGACGAGGCCATCGCCGCCATGAAGGCCTCCGAAGGCGCCTTCCTGCTGGAGGTGCGCGTCGAGGGCGAAGAGAACATTTTCCCGATGGTCCCGGCGGGCGCCCCGGTATCGGAAATCCGGTTCGAATAAAACGAAACAGCGTATGGAACAGGAATACATCATCACCGTGTTTTCGGAGAACAAGGTGGGCCTGCTGAGCCAGATCACCACCGTCTTCACCTGCCGCGACGTGAACATCGAGAGCCTCACGACCTCGGAATCGGCGTTGCAGGGCATCCACAAATTCACCATCGTGGTCCGCACCACACCCGATCAGGTCGACAAACTCGTGCGGCAGGTCGAGAAGAAGATCGACGTGCTGAAGACCTTCGTCTACACCCCCGACGAGGTCGTGCAGCAGGAGATCGCCCTCTACAAGGTGACCCGCAGCCGGGGCGTCGAACAACTCGTCAGGGAACACAACGTCCGCATTCTGGAGATCGACGAGGACTACATCGTCGTCGAGAAGACCGGCCACAAGGCCGACACGCAGGCGTTGTTCCGCCTGCTGCAACCCTACGGCGTACAGCAGTTCGTGCGCAGCGGCACGGTGGCCATCATCAAGTCGCGGCGCGAGCTGCTGAACGAGTACCTTGAAGAAATCGACCGTTTAAGGGCCGAATCCGATGAAGAAGGGAGCAAAAGCGAAAAATAACTTTCAGAACATATAACAAACTCAAAATCACGAAAATCATGGCAAAGATCAATTTCGGCGGCGTCGAAGAGAACGTCGTAACCCGCGAGGAATTTCCTCTGGAAAAAGCGCTCGAAACACTCAAGGACGAGACCATCGCCGTCATCGGCTACGGCGTGCAAGGCCCCGGACAGTCGCTCAACCTGCGCGACAACGGATTCAGGGTCATCGTGGGCCAGCGCGAAGGCTCCGCGAGCTGGGACAAGGCCGTAGCCGACGGCTGGGTGCCGGGCCAGACGCTTTTCGGCATCGAGGAGGCCGCCGAGCGCGCCACGATCATCCAGTACCTGCTCTCCGACGCCGGGCAGATCGCCGTATGGCCTTCAATCAAAAAGCACCTCACGCCGGGCAAGGCCCTCTATTTCTCCCACGGCTTCGGCATCACCTACAAGGAGCGCACGGGCATCGTGCCCCCGGCCGACGTGGACGTGATCCTGATCGCCCCGAAAGGCTCGGGAACCTCGCTGCGGCGCATGTTCCTCCAGGGCCGCGGACTCAATTCGAGCTATGCGGTGTTCCAGAACGCCACAGGCCGCGCCTTCGAACGCGTCGTGGCGCTGGGCATCGGCGTGGGTTCGGGCTACCTGTTCGAAACCGACTTCAAGCGCGAGGTCTACTCCGACCTCACGGGCGAGCGCGGCACGCTGATGGGCGCCATCCAGGGCATCTTCGCCGCCCAGTACGACACGCTGCGCGCCAACGGCCACACCCCCTCGGAGGCCTTCAACGAAACGGTCGAGGAGCTGACCCAGTCGCTCATGCCGCTGGTCTCGGAGAACGGCATGGACTGGATGTACGCCAACTGTTCGACCACGGCCCAGCGCGGCGCGCTGGACTGGTGGAAGAAGTTCCGCGACGCCACGAAACCCGTCTTCGAAGAGCTGTACAGGGAGGTGGCCGCCGGCAACGAGGCCCAGCGTTCGATCGACCTGAACAGCAAACCCGACTACCGCGAGAAGCTCAACGAGGAGCTGCGCGAGATGCGCGAAAGCGAGATGTGGCAGACCGGCGCCGTCGTGCGCAAGCTGCGTCCCGAAAACAACTGACACAAGGCAAGGTCCTGAAAAAGGCCGGCGGCAGCAGTCGCCGGCCTTTTTCGCGCAATTCGGTTTTGCACCCGTTCAATTTTTATGTATCTTTGCCTGCCGGAACACCGGCAATCCAAACAAAACTACTCAATATGTACAGCCATGACAACCGGGTGGTCATCACCCTCGACGCCGGCGGCACGAACCTCGTTTTCGGCGCCATGCAGGCCAACAAATTCATTGTGGAGCCGATCACCCTCCCGTCGCATGCCGAGAACCTCGACAAATGCCTCGCGACGATGGTCGAAGGGTTCCAGGCCGTCATCGACCGTCTGTCCGAAAAACCCGTAGCCATCAGTTTCGCATTCCCCGGCCCGGCCGACTATCCGAACGGCATCATCGGCGGTTATCTGCCCAACTTCCCGTCGTTCCGCGAAGGCGTGGCGCTGGGTCCGTTCCTCGAAGCGAAATTCGGCATCCCGGTATACATCAACAACGACGGCGACCTGTTCGCCTACGGCGAGGCGCTGGGAGGCGCCCTGCCCGAGGTCAACGCCCGGCTCGAAGCGCTGGGAAGCCCGAAGAAATACAAAAACCTCGTCGGCTACACCTTCGGCACGGGACTCGGCGTGGGCCTTGTGATCGACAACCGGCTGAACCGCGGCGACAACTCATGCGTCGAGACGTTCTGCCTGCGTCACAAGAAAATGCCCGAAATCATCGTCGAGGACGGGGCGTCGATCCGTGCCGTGAAACGCGTCTACGGCGAAGCTTCGGGCGACGTGAACCACACCTTCGAACCGAAAGATATCTGCGAAATCGCCGAGGGTAAACGCCCGGGAGATGTCGAGGCCGCGAAGAAGGCTTTTGCCGAAATGGGCGAGATCGCCGGCGACGCCATGGCTACGGCCGTGACGCTGGTGGACGGCCTGATCGTCATCGGCGGCGGCATCACGGCGGCCCGCAAATGGATCATGCCCAGCCTGCTGAACGAGCTGCGTTCGAAGATGCACCAGCTCAACGGCAACGAGTTGAACCGCGTGCAGATGAAGGTTTACGATCTGGACGACGAGACTGAATTCCGCGAATTCGCCAAGGGCGCGCAGCGGCCCCTGAAAGTCTACGGCACGGACCGCTACGTGGCCTACGACCCGCAAAAACGCATCGGCGTGACCATTTCGAAACTCGGCGCGAGCCAAGCCATTTCGGTCGGAGCATACGCTTTCGCCTTGAGCCAGCTCGACACGGAAAACGCATAAAATAGATCGACCATGTATAAATTTCAACCGATTCTGAAATCCCTGATCTGGGGCGGCGAGAAGATCGCCCCTTACAAGGGAATCGCCACCGACCAGCGCAACATCGGCGAAAGCTGGGAGCTTTCGGGCGTCAAGGACAACGAGTCCGTCGTCGCCGAAGGCCCCGAAGCCGGGACATCGCTCCCGGAACTGATCGCCCGCCACGGCGCGGCGCTGTTGGGCAAAGCCAACTACGGGCGTTTCGGCGAGGAGTTCCCGCTGCTGATCAAGTTCATCGACGCCCGGCAGGATCTCTCGATCCAGGTGCACCCGAACGATGAGCTGGCATGGGAACGCCACAAATCCAAGGGCAAGACCGAAATGTGGTACGTGGTGTCGGCGGATAAGGACGCGCACCTGCGTTCGGGCTTCTCGAAGCAGGTAACGCCGGCCGAGTACGAGGCCAGCGTCGGAGACAACACCATCACGGACATCCTGGCCGACTACAAGATCGCACCGGGCGACGTGTTTTTCCTGCCCGCGGGACGTGTGCACTCGATCGGCGCGGGGTCGTTCATCGCCGAAATCCAGCAGACCTCGAACATCACCTACCGCATCTACGATTTCAACCGCCGCGATGCCAACGGCAACACCCGCGAACTGCACACCGAACTGGCGAAGGGCGCCATCGACTACACCGTGCTGCCCGATTACCGGACGCATTACGAGCCGGCGCAGGACACGCGCGTGGAGCTGGTGTCGTGCCCTTATTTCACCACGTCGCTCTACGATCTGACCCGCCCCGAGACGCTCGACCTCGCGTCGCTCGACTCGTTCGTCGTGGCGATCTGCATCGAGGGCCGCGGCACGCTCACCGACGACAGCGGCGCAGCGGTTCCGGTGCACCAGGGCGAAACGGTCCTGATTCCTGCTTCGGCCCGTTCGCTCGCCTTCATGCCCGACGGCGGCATGAAGATTCTGACAAGCTGGATCGGCTGATCCGCCTCTTCGGCTCAACGAAAAAACTCCGGCCTGCGAAAATGCAGGCCGGAGTTTTTCGTTACGGCAAGCCGGAATTACTCCGCCTTGAACCACGCCTTCGTGCCGTAGGTCGCTCCCGCACCCGTCTTCACCACCGAAGCGTCGACCGGGAAATACCCCTTCGCCGCATCCATCGAAGAGAACGGAGCTTCCACGCCGTCGCCCATCTGGTTGTTTGCAGGCGTGTAGCTTCCGGTATGCTTCGCCGACCAGAAATTCGTATCGCTGACCGGCGCGGTGTAGAGGTAATTATAGGTTACCTCCGCCTTGTCAGCCGTAAATCCGGCCGTGTCATACACACCCGTCAGATAATTTTTCGCGGTAACACCGGTATAATACCCGACATTCTTGGTCACGGTCAGCCCTGCGAGGACATAAGCCCGGATCATAATGTTCGGCTGGTAAATGTTATAAATCGTATTGTTCGTCACCTCGACCTGAAGCCGGGTCGTCTGGAATGCCTGCGACCTGTCCCCGCAGTTGATCAGGTAGTTCTGCAAAGGCGTTTCGGCATAAAATACGTTGTTATCCAGACGAATCAACTGCTGCGTATGCGCGTCCTTCGCCTTGGTCGAATAGAACGGCTTGTTGGCGACGGTCATCTTCACAATCGAATTCCCGAAATAGACACTCTTGAAATTCTGCGTATTGTGCGAATCGTAAACCACATTGTAGGCAGCATCCACGGTACAATCCTCGACATGCAGCGTCGGATCATAGGTGGCATTGGTCGTCGTAAAGAGGTTGTAATTGCCCGAAGCCGCGATATGCAGGTTCTTGAAAGCCGCATTGTACTTGCAACGCAGTTCCGGCCCGGAGATCGTCGCCTGCGCACGTTCGGGATAACGGCCGATCAGCACGATGTCGCCCATATTGATCGACGCGCCCGAAATCGTGAACGACAGATCGGCAGCATCGGAGTTGTCGACGAAAATCAAACCTCCGGCCGTAATGATCGCAGCGGTCAGTTCGGAGGGCTTGAGCAGCTGCGCTTCCGGATAGACCGTCTTATTGATCGTCAGGTCGCCCAGCGCGATGTCTTTCCCGTCCTGATAATCCTGGTAGTAGTCCGTCTCTGCGGTAACGGGTGCCGCCGCCGTCGTGTTCCCGACGCTTGCCACCTCGCTCGTCAGATCACCGGCATAGGCGACCACGTAGATCGTATAGGCCGTATTGGCTTCGAGATTCCCGACCGTCACGCCCGTACCCGCACCGGCCGTGCCTTCGGCAAGGACCCTGGCGGCGTCGGGAGCCGTTTCCGTCGATTTAAAGCAGAGGTATTTCCAGCCGTCGGCATTGGCCGAGGGCGCAACGTCGAAGGTCAGCGCCGACTGCGTGGGCTCGACCGTCGCGGAGTTGGTCACCGCAACCGTCGGAGCGGCGGGAGCCGTTCCGGTGCTCTCGACCTGGATTTTGGCCACCGTCGAAAGCCCGCCGGCCGCAAAAGCCTCGATCGCCACGTCCTTCGACGTGTCGGCCGTGGCGCGGGTCACGGCTGCGGGGGCCGTCACGATCAGTTCGGCCCTCTCATCCACGGCATCGGTCAGGCGTGCCGACCAGCCCTCGGGAGCCGACAGTTTCACCTGCTCGACCCCTCGGATCTCCACCACGAAACGCTTGGTGGCCCCGGCGTCGAACGTCTGCACGCCCTCGGTCGGCGTGACGATCCGGCAGAAGAAACCGCTCACGATCGGAATGCGCAGTTCCTCGCCGCCGAGCAGCCTGATATAGAGGTCGCCGCCGTCGACCTTCACCTCCTCGAAGAACTTGTCGGTCACCGTACCCGAGCCGATGGCCTTGACGGGCTGGCCCTTGGTGTCCTTCACATTTTCGAAGGAGGTGCCGCCGTCGTAGCTCACCTGCCAGTAACCGGTGGCCTCGTCGATGCGGAACCGGGGCGTCGTGCCGTCCTCGGCCACGGCCTTCACGCCGAGCGAGGTGAACGTGGCTCCGTTGTCGGTCGACACCTGCCACTCGCCCTTGTCGTTGATCGAGACGATCGGAATCACGGCCTCGGCCTCGCTGCCCTGCACCAGTTCGATGGTCTCGCCGTTGGTCAGCGTGACGACGTATTTGCCATCGGAGGTCTCGACCTTGGAGATCGTGGCGCCGCCGTAGAGTTTCTGCAACGCCTCGATGTTGCCGTTCAGCGCGTCGACCTGCGTTTCGAGCGCCTGCACGCGGCTCTTCAGGTCGTCGATCGCATCCCACAGGTCGTCGTTGTTGTCGCACGACTGGAAAACCGCAGCCAGCGCGACGAAGATCAGGATCAGATACTTTTTCATAATATGTTTGGTTTTTTATTCTATTTCAATGAATTGAGCCATGCGGGGACATACCCTAACCGCTGGCGCAGCTGCGCTTCGTAGAGCGACAGCGGCTCGACGGCCGCGCCGTTGCTTTCGAGGTATTTCACCTGTTCGGCGCTCTCGTCGAAGGTGACCGCCGCGCCGTGGAATCCGACGATGATCGGCGGCATGGTCTTCCACCACTTGTCCGAGGAGAGCCACCACTTGAACGGTTCGGCCCCGAAATCGTGCGCCGCACGCGTGGCGTTCAGATTCCAGATCGTCAGGTCGCCCAGGTGGTTGGGCACGTTGGTTTCGTCGCCGCCGAAACGCCATTGCACGAATCCGCCCGTGCAACGGTCGACGAGCGTGGCGCGCGGCTGCCTGGAATGCGACTCGAAGAAGGCGTCGTCACCCCACGTGTTGTTCCACAGCACGGCCCCCAGCGAGGTGTTCGACACTCCCGAGGCGTGGTACTGTCCGGCGTTTTCGAAATACCCCGTGCTCGTATAGGGCGGCGAGACAGCCTCCCCGCGGCTGCGGTCGCAGACCTTGCCGATGAAGATGCGCGACGAGGACTGCGAGCGCACGCCCGAGTGGCCGCGGTTGCCGCTGATCTCGATGTCGTAGGCCGAGCAGTTGGCGCTCGACACGATCGACAACGCCTCGCTGACGCCCCTGAAATCGACGCGGCGAATCCACGAATCGGTCAGACGCATCATGTTGAGCGGCTTGTAGGCCCCGTCGTCCTCCCACGAAGCGTGGTGCCCGAAGTTCTCCTTCGAGCGGCCCTCGAACGTGAGGTCCTCGACGCCGACATGTTCATAATGGGGGTATTTGCGGATTTTCCAGCCCCATTTGGCCTCCACGGCGTACATGATCGGTTCGGCGAAGGTCACACGGTTGCCGCTTACGGAAGCCACCTGGTGATAGTCCTCGACCGTAATGGTCTGAATATCGGTCATGTTTCCCTCGACCCGGTGCGGCGCCAGCTCCTGCGCCACCAGCGTCGGGTCGTTGTTCGAAAGCGAAAGGCACACCCAGTCGCCCTTCCCGATGCCGGCCGCCGAAGCCACCTCCACCGAGAACGTGCCGCGTGCGGCGTCTCCCGTCACCGTCGTGAGGTCCGAAAGTCCCGAATTGTGCTTGATATTGATCATCATGGGCGACGACCACATCTGCTCCGAGTTGTTCGGCAGGTTGGGCGTGTCCATGACGAGCGTCGTCTTGCCGCGGCCCGCGCCCTTGAGCACGAAATACCCCCCGCGAATGAAAATCTCCTCGCTGCGGTTGTTCCCCTTCGAATCGGTGTATTTCTGGTTGGCGGAGGTTGGGTCCACCACGTTGTCGTCGTCGTTGTGGAGGACGAAACGCCCCTCGGGGAAGTAGATCACCGCCCGGGCATTGGCATTCGCGAGGTTCGCCCCCGCATCGCTCCGCCCGGAGAGTTTCAGCTCCTTGAGCAGCGCTGCCAACGCCCCGCGCGAGGACCTGACGCCCGTGGGATCGGCGCCGTAGTCGACGACGTTGTAAACCTTGTAGCCCAGTCCCCAGACATCGGCCGGAGCCTCCTCGCCGTGCTTGTAACCGGCATACGAATAATCGAGCAGGACGTTATCCGCAGTTCCGGCCTTAAAATTCCGCCATGCCAGAGCGGCGTTGGCATCCACCTGCTCGTCGAGCAGCGTCACGTTCAGCGTGACGAGTTTCCGGTATTTCCTGTCCGAATAGACCGTCACCGAGACCGCCGCCTGCTGCGAAGCGGCGTCGAACGTCGCGGGAGCCTTGACCGTCAGCGTCGTCTCGCCAAGCACGGCCGTCCAGCCCGCAGGCGCGTCGATCACCGCCTCGGCGACGTTGTTCTGCACGACCTCGAAGGCCCGGGTCTCCCCGAGGCGGAAAGTCTCGTTGTCGGAAGCCGTCACCGTCAGTCCGAAATCGTCGAAGACGGGAAGCGTGAGTTTTTCGCCGTCGAGCAGTTCGACCGCCAAAAGTCCGGTCGTCGCGTCGTAAGTCACCGACTTGAAAGCCGAACTGTAACTGACGACGACTTTATCCCCCAAGGCATTGACCGGCTGTCCGTTTTGCAAAAGCGGCGCGTAGGTCGCCCCGCCGTCGAGGCTCACGAGCCACTCCCCGTCGGCCGAAACTTTCAGCTGCGGGGTGACGCCCTCGGCGCCGGGCTTATGGTCGCCGCCCGAAACGGGCCATGCCGAAACGTACTCTCCGCCGACCTTCAGCCGCTCGGAAGTGGCTCCGCCGTCGAGGCTCACGGTCCAGTAGCCCTCGGCGTCGATGCCCATGACGGGAACCAGCGCCTCGATCTTCTCACCGAGGATGACGGGCAGCCGGGTTCCGTCGCTCAACTCGATCTCGTACCCCTTTGCGTTGGGTTCGATCCCGACGATGATCGTCGACTCGTCCATCAACTTGTGGAGCGCCACGATGGAGGTGTTCACGCTGCCGATCTTCGCCTCCAGCGCAATCACCCGGTCGCGCAGGCTCCCGATCTCGTCGCGGATGCCGTCGGTGTTCTCACACGATTGCAGCACAAAGGCCGAGGCCGCTGCAATCCACAAAAACAATTTATTCATATCCGATTGATTGTTAGTTATTCGTATCATAGGGAACCACGTCGGACAAGACGCCCTCGCGGAACCACACGTCGTCGTTGTCGCGCAGCAACACGGCCAGTTCGCGGCACAGCGCGGCGAACAGCGCGGGATGCTCCTCCGGCGCGAGGTTGTGCAGCTGGTAGGGATCGGCCGCATCGTCGAACATCAGCACGCGTTCGAGCGTCCCGTCGCGGCCGATGCGCAGCTCCATCGTATGCGTTGCGGTCTTCACGCCGCGCGCCTGGGCGAAGAAGCCGCGGACCAGGCCGTCGGCATCGCGCCCGCCGTCGAGGTTGCGCATGTAAAGGGCAGCGCGCGGGCGTTCGGGCTGCACGGCGTCCTGCCGCAGCACGGCCGAGTAGTCGCACCCCTCGACACTCGCGGGAACCCGCTCCCCGAGGCCCGCCAGCCCCAGCAGCGTCGGCATGATGTCGGGCGTCGAGAGCAGCAGATCGTCCACACGGTGCGGCACCCGCCCCGGATAGCGCACCAGAAAGGGAATGTTCAGCGACTCGCGCCAGATCGAGTTCTTGGGGTCGTCGGTCGAATGGCTGGTCATCGTCTCGCCGTGGTCCGAAGCGAAGACCACGATCGTGTTTTCCGTAAGCCCCGCCTTGTCCAGCGCAGCGAGCAGGCGGCCGAACTCACGGTCGATACCGCTCACGTTGGCGAAATAGTAACGCACGGCGGCGGCCTTGGCCATCGTCGTGTCGGCGTTGTCGCGCACGAGCAGCTCGGTCAGCGACTTGTCCTTGTAACGTTCATACCCCTCCAGGTCGCAGTCGTCGGTCGAAGCGTAAGGCGAATGCGGCGGATTCATGCCGATCATCATCAGGAACGGTTTTCCCGGATCGCGCACGCCGCCCTTGTTTTCGATATATTCGATGGCTTTCGAAACTTCGTGCCGCGGCGACCACTCGTCGACATCGTGACGGTTGCCGTCGGTATCCCAGTAATGGGGATGCTTGTGCACGTCGTAGGTGCCGTAGGAGTACCAGTAGTTGAACCCGTGGCGGCGTTCGGGCGGCGTGTAGGCGTCCCACTCGGGAACGGCGTCGCTGACGTAGGTTCCCGGACGCTGGGGGTTGTTCTTCGTCGGGAAGTCGGCGTGCAGCTTGCCGATGTAGGCGCAGTCGTAGCCCGCCGCCGAGAAGACGTCGCCGATACACTCGGCGTCCTCGCGCAGCGAACTTTCGGGACGCTCCGACATGCAGTTCAGCACCACGCCGTTCCGCTCGGGATACATGCCCGAAAGCAACATGCCCCGGTGGGGGCTGCTCACGGGGAAATTGCTCACCGCCTCGGTCAGCACCGTGGCTTCGCGGGCGAAGCGGTCGAGGTTGGGCGTTGCGACCGGATCGCCCTTCCACCCCACCTCGGCGGCGAACTCCGGATCGCTCCAGAACCCCAGCGAGGAGTTGCGATACTGGTCCGGAAATACGTAGATCACGTTGGGGCGCCCGGTCTCCGACTGCCCGCAGGCCGTCAGGGCGAGGCCCGCAAACGGAATTGCAATTCTAATTTTCAACATCGTGTCTTATTTCATTTCAATCAGGTTCACTTCGCGCGTCGCACCTTCGCGGCACGTGAAGATCAAAGCGGTGTTTTCGCCCGCGGGTTCGATCCGGCACTCCGGCCTATCGTCTGCGGACTGCCAGCGGCCGCGGATCACGACCTCCAGCTGCGACTCTCCCGAGGGATTGTCGATCCACTTGCGGGAGTAGACGCTCCGCTCGGCGCGCCTGCCGTCGGCATCGAACACCTCGTCGCTCGGCCCCTCGTAGAAACGCAGGTCGGGGTCCGCAGCGCTCACCGTCAGCCCTTCGCCATCCCCGCCGATTATCACCAGCGAAGGCAGCGAAACGCTTTCCAGCAACCCCTCGCCCACCTTACCGGCCGCAAAAAGGGCATAGCCCGTAATGCCCGACGGCCTGTCGCGCAGGATATGCGCCGAGGCGTCGCGGCGCAGCACCTCGTAGGGAAGTTCCCGCGCGTAGCGGGCCGCCTCTTCGTCCGAAGCGTGCACGGCCAGCATGTATTCGTACCCGCCGCCGCTGACGGACCCGCTGCCGTGATCTATCCACGCCGTTGCGAAATTGTTCTGCGTCGGGGCGTCGGTCTCCTCGTCGAGCGAACGCTGAAGTGATTTCGAAACGACTACCCTACCTTTCGGCACGAAGTAAGCGTTGCGCAGGTTGTCGCGCAGGACGGCGCCGCCCGCAAGTTCGGCCCGGTAGGGGAACTGCGTCACCGCCTCGCCGTTCACGACGAGCGGATCGGCCGCGTCCGCCAGAAAATTCTGGAACAGCGTCGTATGCACACCGCCCTCGGCCTTGTTTTCGATGTCGGAACCCATACAGACGATGCGGTTGTCGAAGAAAAACCACGACTTGCGCGCCCGCAGCGAACCGTTGTATTTGTCGTGCTCGTGGAGTTCCATCGCGAACACCCCGTCGCGGCCCCTGTGGCTGACGCCTCCGGCGAAGGCCTCGTCAGAGAGGAGCATCTCCTCGTAGCCCGACGCGGTGTCGACGTTCCGGATATCGGCCTTCATCCGCTCCATCGGGATTTCGAGCGCCGTCGTCCCGGGAATGTGCCGCCAGTCCCAGCCCTCCTGCCGGAACCCGCTGCCGAAGGCGCTCACGGGATCGCCGTCTGCAAGCAGCTGCATGCTGCCGTGCGTCAGGTAGCGACCGTAGTGGTTGGCTCCCTGGTAAATCTCCGCCGACCAGAGATAGCGGCTGTGGCCCGCGACGGTCACCAGCCAGTCGGCGCGCCGGTGCGACACCGAGGCATTGTAGCCGTAGACGCGGTTCCCCGCAGGCGAAGGTTCGGGAGCGAAGCCCTTTTCGGCGAACAGCCGCGTATAAGCGTCTTTTCCTTTGGCCACGCGCAGGTAGGCGGCGGCCAGCTCCGGGTCGATCTCCCCGCGGCCGTCGGGCGTACCCGCGACGGCCAGCCGGGCATAATGCCACGGGACCAGTTCTCCGCGGCCGTCGGGATGACGGCCCGAAAGGGCCAGCGGAAACGACCGCAGATTGCAGTAGAAGCGCATTTCGAGCAGCGCGCGTTTCAGAACGGCATGGCTTTCGGCGCTCACCGCGAACTGCGTCTTCGACAACAGCCACACGGCATTCACGGCCCCGCCGCTGAACCCGTCCACGGCATAGGCCGGGTAGTGACGCCGGTGGTGGAAGACCGTGCCGTCGCTCTTGAAGCAGGGCCCGGTCCCCTCGGTGACCTTATATCCGTTGTCGACCCAACGGGAGAACGCCTCCAGCCAGGCCGCCTTCACCGGGGTGTCCGGGAGCATCACGATGCTCGCCAGACGGCCGACGAGCGAGGTGTTGAACGCGTCGATGTCCATCCCCGGCTCCGCCGGCGGAAGTTTCACCTCGCCCACGCCCGAAAACCACTCCATAGCCTGCTGCACGTCGTGTTCCAGCCCGGCGCGACGCAGCACGTCGCGCATGATGACGGGAGCCGTGTAAAAATTGCGCATGCTGTACCCCAAGTGGTGCAGGGTTCCCTGCGCACTTCCCGCGGCGAAGCCCTGATCCAGAAGATGCCGCGTCAGCAGCACATACATCCGCTCCAGCTCCGCCCGCTCGGCGGCGTCCGCAGCGGCATCGTGGGCCACGGCGACCTGGAACAGGAAGTCGTTGTATTTGCGCAGCGTCTGGCCGTTGTCGTTGAACAGTTTGCCGACATCGGGATGGCCCAGATTAATATAGGTCTCGGCATAGCGCACGAACCAGATCGGCTTGCCCCGAAGCGTCCCGTCGGAATTTTCCGCAATGCCGTATGCGTCGAAGCGTTTGCGCAGGGTCTTCATCGCCATCGGCTTCCGGCCTTCGAGCAGCAGTTCGCGCAGACGCCGTTCGACGGTCGCCATATCGCGCCGCTCCCCCTCACCGACCGCGGCGGGGAGTGCGGGCATCGGATTGCGCCACGATTGCAGCAGCGTGAGCCAGTGGCTCGTGGTCGCGGCGTTGATGAACGGCGCCTGGAAATCGGCCGTATGGTGCCGCACGTCCTGAAACGAGGAGAGAATCAGGTGGTCGAAATACAACTCGCCCCGTTCGACGCCCTCCGCCGTGACGACCAGTTCGTCCATCCCCTCCTCGGGCCGGCCCTGCATGTCGCGGTCGAAAGCCACCCATGCCCCGCGCCAGCCGGTGAACTCCAGTCCGTAGTCGAACCACGCGCAGGTGCGCCCCTCCTTGCGGAACTCGAAACGCAGTTTCCCGTCGAGCGCCTTCGGGGCGTAGACCCAGAACACGAAGGTCGAAACGGAGGTCTCCCTGGGATTGGGATTTTCCGACAGGTAACCCACCGGGGATTCGATGCGCACCCGGGCGCCCGCCCGCGACCATTGCCAGCGGAGCGCGTGGGCGCCGTGCTTATAATGGTCGCCCGAGACGGACAGCGACGAGCCTTCCGACGCCGTGAAAGGCGCCGCAGACTCCTCGAACGAAAGAATCCGCGCATCGGCGACCTCCCGCACCGACTGCGCCGGTGCGGCCCACGACCACACCGACGCAGCGGCGAGAAACAACAGTTTATACATGGGCATCCGGTTTAAAACAAAGGTTCGCCCGCCTCCAAGCGGCCCTTGCGGATCAGTGCCTCAAGGAAATAGTAATCTGCGTAGTTCAGCGGCACGTCGATATTGCTGCCGTGCGGGATGCTGCCCACGGAGTGCATCAGCAGGAACCCGCCGTTGCCGCCCACCGGAGCGCGGTAGGCCGGCGACGAGAGCGACTCGACGATCCGGTCGGCCTTCTGCTTATACAGCCCGTCCCCCGTATAGGTGTACATTTCGTAGAACGCCGAAGCGATGATGGCCGCCGTCGAGACGTCGCGCGGTTCATTGGGAATGTTCGGCGCATCGTAGTCCCAGTAGGGAACCAGGTCGGCGGGCATGTTCTTGTCGTCGAGCATGAAACCGGCCACCTTCCGCGCATGGTCGAGGTAGCGTTTGTCGCCCGTGTAACGGTAGCAGGCCGTATAGCCGTAGACGGCCCATGCCTGTCCGCGCGCCCACGCCGAATCGTCGGCATAGCCCTGCGCCGTGCAGCGTCCGCGCACGTCGCCCGTCGTCAGGTCGTAGTCCACGACGTGATAACAGCTGTAATCGTCGCGGAAGTGCTCCTTCATCGTTCGGTCGGCATGCTTCACCGCGATATTATAATAGGTGCTGTCGCCCGAAAACTCCGTGGCCTTGAACATCAGTTCGAGATTCATCATGTTGTCGATGATCACCGGGCACTGCCAGCCGCGCTCGCCCTGCCAGCCGCGGTCGGCGTCCCACGACTGGATGACGCCCGGCACCGGCCGGAAACGCGTCGCGAGCGACTTGGCCGTCTGGACGATCACATCCTCGTAGCCGGGTATGTTTTTCAGCCGCAGTCCGTTGCCGTAGCTGTCGTAGACCATGAAGCCCACGTCGTGATGCCATTGCAGGTACTGCACCGAATCGAGGATCTCGGTATGCTTCCGTGCGCGCGCGGCCCATGCCTCGTCGCCCGTCAGTTCGTACATGTACCACAGCGTCCCGGCGAAGAAACCGCTCACCCAGTCGTCGACGGGCACGTAGTCGATCCGCCCGTTCTTCCAGGTCGAGGGGATGCGGATCACACCGCCCGTCTCGCTCGAATCGGCCAGCATGCCGATCTGCTTTTCGGCGACGGCGATGTTTTCGTCAATGATCGAAGCGCGCTTCGAAGGCTGCGAGCAGGCGGAAGTCCCTGCCAGGAGGAGCACGACGGTCGCATATTTAAATAAGGTCTTCATAAATTAGGTGATTAACATGATTATTTTGGTAAACCAAACCAGCTTTTCGGACAAAGGTAAAGTTTTTTTCGGACATGCAACATATTTTAATAACATTTTCCGATGAATGTAAAATTTTTATTATTTTCTCTTTGAAAAATTTTGGCGAACCAATTTCTTTATTTATTTTTGACCAAATATGAATCTATGAAAAATATATTAAAACACGCTGTACCAGCGATTTGGATACTATTCGGCACGCTTTGGGGCCAGCATGCCGCTGCGGCAATCGACGCCAAAATCAGTTTCGAAACGGAAATTCCCAAGGCTTTCGTATGCGGCGAAAACAGCACGGCCGAATTGAGCGGCCTCCACTACAAGGACGGGAGCCGTTCGCTGCGCTGGTCGTGGAGCGCGCCGTCGACGCTCCGCTTCAACGACTTCGGACAGCTGATGCGCTCGCTGCGGGTCAAGGGCGCGGGCGTCATGCTCTGGATCTACAACCCCAGGGCCGTCGACGCCGACATGCGGTTCTCGTTCGAGACGCCCACCGGCGAAGTCCCCTACCGGTTCGATTTCCACATGGATTTCACGGGCTGGCGCGCCTGCTGGATCAAGTACAACGACATGCCGGGCGACCACGCCTCGCAGCAGGTATCCCGGCTGACGATCTCGACGCCCGCCGGGGTCGAAAGCGGCGAGCTGTTCCTCGACCGCCTGACCTTCTCCGAGGTCAAGCTCCACGACCAGATCACCCCCGACAAGCAGATTCCCGGCAACAACTGCAATCTCTCTCGCGAATTGTGGCACTGGGCGCGCCTCTGGGAGTGGGAGCAGTACGAATACGAAGAGCCGCTGCGCGACGTCACGCCCGCGGAAAAGGCCCAGCTCGACGCCGTGAAATCGCGCATCGAAAGCATCGTCGCGGCCAACATGTCGAGCGCCAACTACATCAACGGCACGATCATCCCGCGCGCCCGGGCGACCTTCGAAAAGGCCGCGATCCGCCGCACCGACGACGGCGGGATCATCGGCGCCCCGCTGCTCTCGAACGACGAGTGCAACCGCCCGAAAGGCGAACTGCGCCTGGACGACATCGAGAACATGCTCAACGCCTTCGCGCTGAACAGCCATATCAACAACGATCCGAAATACGACGACGATTTCTTTCTGGTGATGGACCACGCCATCGACCAGGGCTTCGCCTTCGGCCACGGCAACGGAACCAACCACCACTACGGCTACAACATACGCAAGATCTACGACGCCATGTGGCTCATGCGCGACAAGATCGCCGCACGCGGCAAGACCGACGAATACGTCAAGGTGCTGGCCTACTGGAGTGGCCTGGCGGAGACCCGCAAACCCTACGTCTACGGCCGCGACGAGCTGCTCGACTCGTGGCACACGCTGCTCATCCCCAAGATCGTCAGCGCGCTGATGCTGCCTGACGAGGCCGAACAGTACCGCGCCATGAAGAGCCTCGGCGTATGGCTCTCGGGGAGCCTCGGCTTCACGCCGGGCACCATCGGCGGCATCAAGCCCGACGGCACGACCTTCCACCACGGCGGCTTCTACCCCGCCTACTCGACCGGCGCATTCGCCATGATCGGCTACTTCTGCAAAGCAACCCGGGGAACGGATTTCACCCTCTCGGAGCAGGCGCGCCGCAACTTCAAGCTGGCGCTGATGACCATGGCCAGCTACACCGATCTGCGCGACTGGGGCCTCGGCCTGGCCGGCCGCCATCCCTTCGGCAAGAACGGCCGCATCCCCGACGCCGACGTCAACGCATTCGGTTATCTGGCCGCGCTGGGCGACCTGACGGGCAGCGGCAAGGGCGCGGACCCCGAACTGGCGGGCGCCTACCTGCGCCTGAAAGGCACGGACAAGGAGTTGAACAGCCTCTTCAGGAAAGAGGGGATTTCGGCGGGTCCCACGCCCTCGGGATTCTTCGTCTATAACTACGGGGCCGCGGGCATCCACCGCCGCGGCGACTGGATGGTGACGCTCAAAGCATTCAACACCGATGTCTGGGGATCGGAGATTTATACCAAGGACAACCGCTACGGACGCTACCAGAGCTACGGTTCCGCGCCGATCATCGGTTCGGGCAATCCCGTCTCGGCCGCGGCGAGCGGATTCGTGCAGGAGGGCTGGGACTGGAACCGCGTGCCGGGCGCCACGACCATCCATCTGCCCTACCCCGAACTGGAAAGCCCGCTGCCGGGGACGCTCATGGAGCGCAACCCCGAGCGCTTCTCGGGCGCCTCGTCGCTCGAAGGCCGCAACGGCATACTGGCCCTGCATTTCGTCGAAAAGGACCGCAAGAACTTCACCCCCGGGGCCACGGCATACAAATCCGTCTTCTGCTTCGACAACCGGATGGTCTTCCTCGGCAGCGGCATCGACAACGACAACCAGGCATACCCCACCGAAACGACGCTTTTCCAGCTGCGGATGGACAGCCCGGCCGAACAGATAGAAGTCGACGGCGAGCTTTACGACGCTTTCCCGCTCAACCTTTCCAAGGGAGGCGAGCGGCTGGCGCTCTCCGACACGAAGGGCAATTTCTACGTGGTGAAGAACGCCGCAGCGGTGAACATCACCAAAAAGGAGCAGACCTCGCCCAACGACAAGACCCGCGCACCCCAGACGGGCAACTTCGCCACGGCCTGGATCGACCACGGCCGCGCCCCCAAGCAGGCCGCCTACGAATATGCGGTCTACATCCAGCCCACGAACAAGGAGATCACGCGCCTGATCAAGAAAGACGGCTACGAAGTGCTGCGCCGGGACAACACGGCCCACGTCGTGAAGGACCTCGCCACGGGCATCACGGGCTACGTCTGCTTCGGGGAATACACGGGCCAGGGGCTTGTGCGCAAAGTGACCGGAGAGTCGATCGTCATGGAGCGCACCGACACGGACGGACAGGTCGTGATGAGCGTCTGCACGCCCGACCTCGGCCTCACGGAGAAGACCTACACCACGCGTCAGGAGAGCCGCCCCATCGAAAAAGAGGTGCTTTTGGACGGCGCATGGGAGCTTGCCGCACAATATCCCGGCGTGGAGGCCGTTTCCCACGACACCGGAACGCTGCTGAAGATAACCTGCCGCCACGGACAGCCCGTGGAGTTCCGGCTCAAGAAGAAATAACCATTTTCACCCACAACCTGATTTATTTATGAAAAAAGCACTTAAACGCATGGCCGCGGCAGCGCTGGTGACCCTATCGGTACTCCGGGGGGGGGACGCCTTTGCGCAGAACGCCGTGGACGGACGCGTGGTTGACGCCAACGGTGCACCGCTGGTGGGCGTAACCGTCCTGATCAAGGGGACGCAGTCGGGAACGGCCACGGGCGCCAACGGCAGCTACTCGATCAAGGCCCAGGAGGACCAGACGCTGGTCTTCTCCTATCTGGGCTACACGACCGTCGAGGAGTATGTCGGCAAACGCACGGCGATCAACGTCAAGATGACCGAAGAGGCGTCGCAGATCGGCGCCGTCGAGATCGTCAACATCGGCTACGGAACCACCACGCGGCGCGACCTCACCGGCTCGGTGGCCAAGGCCGACCTGGGAACGATGATGAAGGCCAACGTCACCAACTTCGACCAGGCGCTGGGCGGACGCATCGCCGGCGTGGTCGTCACCACGGGCGACGGCTCGCTGGGCGCCGAAGCCAATATCACCATCCGCGGAAACAACTCGCTCACGCAGAGCAACGCCCCGCTCTACATCATCGACGGATTCCCGTCCGAAGGGTCGTTCGCCGCGTCGATCAACCCCGCCGACATCGAGTCGATCGACGTGCTGAAAGACGCTTCGGCGACCGCCATCTACGGAGCGCGCGGAGCCAACGGCGTCATCGTGATCAACACCAAACGCGGCAACGAGGGCAAGCCCACGGTGAACTTCAGCGCCTCGTTCTCCCTGAACAAGATCGCCAACAAGGCCGACCTGATGGACTCCTACGAATTCGTCCGGCTTCAGAGCGAACTGATCAGCGAGGAGACGATGAACAAGAGCTATTTCAGCGAGGGACTGACGCTCGACGACTACCGCCACATCCCGGGCATCGACTGGCAGGACCAGCTCTATCGCACGGCTTTCCAGCAGAACTACAACGTCTCGCTCTCGGGCGGCAACAAGGAGGGGCTGCGCTACAACGTGGGCTTCTCGGCGCTCGACCAGGACGGCATCATCATCCGTTCGAACTTCCAGCGCTACCAGGGCAAGGCCAACTTCACGCTGCCCATCTCGAAAAAACTCACGCTGAACGCCAACGCCAACTATTCGCGCACGGCGACCAACGGCGTGACCCCCACCACGGCGCAGACCACCTCGTCGTCGTCGGGCTGGCTGATGTACTCGGTCTGGGGCTACCGCCCCGTAACGCCTCCCGGGCAGGACATACTCGATTCGATGCTCGACGAAGCCGTAGACGGATCGAACGACTACCGCTTCAACCCGGTGAAGACCGCCAAGAACGAATACCGCAAGACGCTGGTGGACTACCTCAACGCCAACCTGGCGCTGACGTGGAAGATCACCCCCGACCTGACGTTCAAGACCACGGGCGGCTACGTCCTGAACAAACGCCGCCGCGAGGAGTTCAACGGCAGCGAGACCTACACGGGCTACGCCGGCTCGCCCAGCGGCAAGGGCGTCAACGGCGCCATCTACTGGACCGACCAGACGAGCTGGTCGAACGAAAACACGCTCAACTACAAGAAGCGCCTGGGGCGCAGCCACAACCTCGACCTGATGGCGGGACTCTCGCTCCAGGGGCAGAAGAACACCTACGACGGCGTTGCGTCGACGCAGATCACCTCCGAGGAGCTGGGCATCGCGGGCATCCACACAGGCAACTACCAGAAGGTCCAGAGCAACTACTACGACTGGCGGATGATGTCGGCCTTCCTGCGCGCCAACTACAATTTCCGCTACAAATACTACCTGACCTTCTCATTCCGCGCCGACGGCTCGTCGAAATTCCCCTCCGACAACCGCTGGGGCTACTTCCCCTCGGCCGGCCTTTCGTGGAACTTCAACCGCGAGAATCTGCTGAAGAAGAGCGAGTGGATGAGCAACGGCAAGTTGCGCCTCTCGTGGGGCCTGACGGGCAACAACCGCACGCAGACCCCTTACGACTTCTATTCGCAGATCACCGTCAACCCGGGTTCGGGCAACTCGCTCGACTATGTGTTCGGCGGCGAGCGCGTGCCGGGCTACTACGTCTCGAACATGGCCAACGAGCGGCTCAAGTGGGAGACCACCGAGCAGTGGAACGCGGGTCTCGACCTCGGGTTCTTCGAGGACCGCATCAAGGTGACGGCCGACTGGTACGACAAGGTGACGCGCGACCTGCTGCTCTACGCCCTGCTGCCCGCCTCGTCGGGCTTCGAGCAGGGGATGCTCAACATCGGCAAGATCCGCAACCGCGGCTTCGAGCTGACGCTCGAAACGGTGAACGTCAAGACCCGTCAGTTCCAGTGGTCCACGTCGTTCAACATCGCCTTCAACCGCAACCGGATTCTCGGGCTGGTCGACGGACAGAACACGCTCCAGAGTTCCGTATCGTGGGAGACGCGCTTCAACTCGCAGTTCCCCTACATCTCGCAGGTGGGCAAGCCCACGGGCATGATGTACGGCTTCATCTACGACGGGACCTACAAGGCCGAGGATTTCGACGACAAGGGCAACCTCGTCAGCGGCGTTCCCTCGTTCAAGGGCAACGCGATGCAGCCGGGCGACATGAAATACCGCGACATGAACGGCGACGGCGTCATCGACGACTACGACCGCACGATCATCGGCTGCGGACAGCCCCTCAACACGGGCGGCTTCGGCAACAACTTCAACTGGAAGAATTTCGACCTGAACATCTTCTTCGCGTGGAGCTACGGCAACGACGTGCTGAACGCCAACCGGCTGGTCTTCGAATCGGGATGGAGGAGCCAGACCAACCAGCTGGCCTCCTACGCCGACCGCTGGTCGCCGGAGAATCCCGCGTCGAACATTCCGCGCGTGAACGCCGTCGGCCGCGAGGAGTACTCGTCGCGCGTGATCGAGGACGGTTCGTTCCTGCGGCTGAAGAACGTCTCGCTGGGCTACACGCTGCCGAGCCGTTCGCTGCGCAAGGCGGGCATCAGCCAGATGCGCGTCTACGTCTCGGCCGACAACATCTGGACCCTGACGGGTTACAGCGGTCCCGACCCCGAGGTATCGACCCGCAACTCGGTGCTGACGCCCGGATTCGACTGGTCGGCATATCCCCGCGCATTCGGCTTCACGGCCGGCGTAAACCTCACATTCTAACGGTTTAAACGCAACATTACGCCATGAAAATCAAAAGCATATTGAAACTGGGAACGCTGGCGCTGCTCACCGCTGCCCTTCCGGCGTGCAGCTTCCTCGACACCGATCCGCAGATCATCCCCGACGACGGCTACTACAACAGCGAACAAAAGCTGATCTACGGTCTGGCGGGCGTCTACGGCGTGCTGAACAGCGAAGCGCTCTACGGCAACTACTACTCGCTGCAAATCGCCAACGCCGACGACCTCTGCTACTTCAACAACTACAACAACAGCGAATCGCGTCCCGACCGCTACAACCACAGCGCCGGCACGGCGGCGATCTACGACACCTGGTCGAAGCTCTACGAAGGCATCAAGAACGCCAACCGCTACATCGAGGCCGTCGAAAAGACGGAGATCGACCCCGGGAAACTTTCGGTGGACATCGGGCTTTACATCGCCGAAGCGCGGTTCCTGCGCGCCTACTACCACTTCCTGCTGGCGCAGGCGTGGGGCGATGTGCCCCTGCGCGTCAAGGCGACCACCTCGCCCAACCCCAACGACGTGCAGATGGCCGCAACGCCGCAGGAGCAGGTGCTCAAATGGTGCGCCGACGAGATCGAAGCCACGATTCCCGACCTCTACGAGCCCATCGACAACACCCCCTCGCGCGTCAGCCAGACCGTCGCCCAGGGCATTCTGGCCCGCGTCTATCTCTTCATGGCCGGCGAGAGCGTCAAGCAGATCGACGGACTGGATAAAAAGGAGATGTACCGCCGCGCCGCCTACTGGGCCAACGAGGTGATCGCCTCGCACAAGCACGACCTGAACGAGAGCTACGAGGAGATCTTCATCAACATGATCCGCGACCAGTACGACACGCAGTTCCACGAATCAATGTGGGAGGCCGAATTCCTCGGCGACCGCACCAGCGCGACCGACTGGACGAACGGCCGCATCGGTGACCTGATCGGCCTGCGTTCGCAGTCGAGAACGACCAACTACTCGGAGTGGGCCTGCAACTACTCCTACGGCTACTACAACGGCTCCTACACCCTCTGGCAGCTCTACTGGGAGAACGACCGCACGGCAGACGAAACGGCCAGCGCCACGGTCATCGACAAGCGGCTGACGTGGAACCTGCCGGGCTACAACTACCGCGGAATGAACAACCAGAAAATCTCGTACAAGAACAAGGCGGGCGAGACCGTGACGCGCTACTTGCAACAGACGCAGAGCATGTTCAAGACGCCGTGGGTCTACAACAACAATTTCGCCATGCCCGACATCGAGGGGCTGGACCAGACGATCGAGAACGCGTTCGACCCCGCCGATCTGGTTTACGACCCGACGGTGATGTGCGCCGTCCGCAACGCCGGCAAATGGCGCCGCGAGACGGTCTACGAGAAACAGATGTCGGCCAAGAGCCTCTACACGACGATCAACTTCCCGATCCTTCGCTACGCCGACGTGCTGCTGATGTACGCCGAGGCGATCAACGAATACGCCGGGGCGCCGGACGACCAGGCCAAGGAGGCCATCCGGGAAATCCGTAAACGCGCGGGCGTCAAGACCGACGAGAGTCTGCTGGGCGACTACCGTTCATTCCGCGACCTGGTGCGCAACGAGCGCGGACGCGAACTGGCTTTCGAGGGGCTTCGCAAGTGGGACCTGATCCGCTGGGGCACGTTCGTCGAAAAGATGCACAACGCCGGGACCAACCAGCCGACGGAGAACAAGTACCGCAACGTCAGCTATACGAACTATGCGTCGGCGAACTACGCCAACGTGACGGCACGCCACATCTACCTCCCGATTCCGACCAAGGAGCTGGCGGTGAACCACGCGCTCCGACAGAACCCCTTATGGTAAAACGCTTAATTGCAGAGCATACGATGAATACGAAACGAATCACATACCTCGCGGCGACGCTGGCCCTCGCAACCGCGGCAGCCTCGTGCGAACACGAAGAGATCTACGAGCCGCTGGAGTTCTCGGTGCGGCTGGCGCCGACGAACACCTACCGCACGGGCGACCCGGTGGTCTTCAACTTCAGCGGCAACGCCGACTTCATCACCGTCTGGACGGGCGACACGGGACACGAGTACAAGCACCGCAACCGTACGAAGGTCGACATCGCCGACATCGAGTCGTGCGAACTGGAGATCGAGATCAGCCAGCAGTACGGCACGCTGAACAACCTCGACCTGTTTGCGGGCAACAAATTCGCGGGGCTGAACGGCAGCGACGCCGCCACCGACCGCCCCGTGGTCGAAGCCATCGCGGCGAACGACTGCGCCGACTGGACCAAACTGGAGTTCACGCCGAACAACGCGAACAAGTTCAAAACCTACACCTACGACATCACCCGATTCGCCGACCGTTTTTCGTGGGGCATGCACCTTTTCTATCCGGACCCCAAGACTACGATGCGCACCTATCGGATCAATCCGAAGATCACGGTCAAGTTCAAGGGCCACGACACGCAGGTCTACAACTACCCGGACATGGAATTCGTCCCCTTCTCGCTGGCTTCGCAGCACGCCGACAACCCCTATATCCATAATGTATCGGGCAACGGCAACCTGAAATTCCAGGGCCGGCCGGGAGCGAACAACACCGCCAATATCGTCTTCCAGGGCTTCAGCGCCGGAGCTTTCCCCGAGATCGACCAGTGGGCCTTCATGCAGCCCGTCGCGCTCAACACGATCTCGCCCGACACGGGCCTGAACATCAAGGGCGTGACCGACGACCTACCGAGCTACTCGTACACCTACACCGAGCCGGGGACCTACACGGTGACCTTCATCGTCGCCGGCGGCAACTACCAGGGACAGTCGGCGCCCGCTCCCTACGAGGTGACGTTCACGGTGATCGACCCGATCGAATAACCCGTCCGAAAGTTTTCGCAAGCCCGCCCTTCAGCAAGAAAGGCGGGCTTTTTCACAATATCCGGTTGCATTTCTGCGTTTTTTCCAGTAACTTTGGAGGCGAAACTTAACCTTTAACAACCAAAACCGAAACAACCTCATCGTATGAAGGCTGAATTACAGGAAATAGCGTCGCAGTTCGCGCTGGAAGGCGCTATCACGGCAATCGACTCGCTGGGCGAGGGATTCATCAACGACACGTTCATCGTCCGCACGGCGGGCGATGCGCCGGATTACATCCTCCAGCGCAAAAACAAGAGCATCTTTCCCGACGTTCCGGCCATGATGGAGAACATCCGCAAAGTGACGGATCATATCCGCCGCCGCGTCGCAGCCGCCGGGGGCGACCTCAGACGCGAGGCGATGACCGTGGTTGCGACCCGCGACGGAAAGCTCTATCACGTGGACGCACAGGGCGAATATTGGGCCGTTTCGGTTTTCATCAGCGACACGATCGCCTACAACAAGGCCGACTCCCCGGAACTGGCCCGCAAGGGCGGCGAGGGCATCGGCAAGTTCCAGGCCCAGCTGGCGGACTTCACCGAGCCGCTGGCCGAGACGATCAAGGGCTTCCACAACATCCGCCACCGCTTCGTGCAGTGGGACGAGGCGCTGCGCCGCGACGCCGCAGGCCGCGTGAAAGACCTTGCGGAGGAGATCGGCTGGATCGAATCGCGCCGCGACAAGATGCTCTCGTTCTGGTCGAAGGTCGAGGACGGCACGATCCCCACGCGCGTGACCCACAACGACACGAAAATCAACAACATCCTCTTCGACAAGCAGGGCGAGGTGCTGTGCGCCATCGACCTCGACACGGTGATGAACTCCACGTCGCTCAACGATTTCGGCGACGCCATCCGCTCCTACGCCAACACGGGCGACGAGGACGACCGCGACCTTTCGCGCGTGGGCATGTTCCTCGAAATGTTCCGCGCCTATACCGAAGGCTATCTGTCGCAGCGGGCCGGACAGCTCAACCAGGCCGAAATCGACCACCTGGCATTCTCGGCCCGTTACATCACCTTCGAGCAGGTGCTGCGTTTTTTGATGGACTACATCGACGGCGACACCTATTACAAAACGAAATACCCCGAGCACAACCTCGTGCGCACCCGCGCCCAGTACAAACTGCTGCAAAGCATGGAAGAGCAGTACGGCACGATGTGCGAAATCGTACGGGAAACCGTCGCCAAATACAAATAAGGAATGGAAATTCGCAAGATAGCAGGCATCGCGCCCGACGACCGGGCCGCCGTGGACGAGGCATTCGCCGGAATCGAGCCGCTGCCGGTGGCGTGCTGCAACTGGCCCGCGGAATTTCCCTACGCCCCGGAAGTCAGCTTCCGGATGTTCCATACGGGCGACTGGCTGATGCTGCGCTTCGACGTCGCCGAACGCTACACGGCGGCGCTCGTCACGGAGGACAACGGCGAGGTGTGGACCGACTCGTGCGCGGAGTTCTTCATCGCACCCGACACAGGGATGTACTACAATTTCGAAACCACCTGCATCGGACGGATGCTGCTCGGGGCGCGCAAATCCCGGACCGAGGCCGAGCACGCCTCGCCCGAGGTGCTGGCGGGCGTGAAACGCTACACGACGCTTCCCTGCGGCGAGCCTTTCGCCGAGCGCGAGGGCGACAACCGCTGGTCGCTCACGCTGGCCATCCCCCCGCAGGCGCTTTTCCGCCATGCGCTGACCGACTGGAGCGGTCTCAAGGCCCGCATGAACCTCTACAAATGCGGCGACAACCTCTCGCACCCCCATTTCCTCTCGTGGCGGCCGATCCGGACGGAGAAACCCGATTTCCACCGTCCCGAGTTTTTCGAGGAGGCGACGTTCGAGAAGTGAAAAAGTGAAAAGTGAAAAGTGAAAAGCTGAAAGCCAAGAGACAATCCGGTCGCGATGCGACAACTGCGGGCAACAGGCGAGCGCAATCGCTTGCGAATTGCCGAGCCGCCACAGCAGTCAAGGCGCGTGTTTTTGCGCCTTAAGTCCCCTCCCGAGGGAGGGATTTGGGGTGGGGTCAGACTTGTAAACGACGCCAACGGCGGCGACAACACGATCGGCAGCAAACCGACAGAGAGAAAGATTAACAAATTACATAAACGTATGAACAACAAGTATTCACTTCCCAAAGACGGCGGCCTGATTTCCGAATCGGCTCCGCGCGACATCATCCATCGTTACGAGAAGATCCACACCAAGGTCTACGAAAACGAGTACGAAGGCGTGCAGTACGTCGCCGACAACATCGTCAAGGCGATCCGCATGTACAACGAAATCCACTGCTCGAACGAGGTCTACGAGGAGTCGCAGCCCTTCGTGCTGGGCCTCACGACGGGCCGCACGCCGCTGGGTCTCTACCGGGAACTGGTGAAACGCCACCACGAAGGGCAGATCAGCTTCCGGAACGTCGCCGTTTACAGCCTCGACGAGTTCTACCCGATCCGGTCGACCGAACAGCAGAGCCGCAACTACCGCATCCACGAGGAGTTCCTCAACCACATCGACATCCTGCCCGAGAACGTGCACATCCCCGACGGTACGGTTCCCGAGGACCGCGTTTCGGAATACTGCGCGTCGTACGACCACTCGGTGCGGCGCATCGACCTGATGATCATCGGCGTCGGCGAGGACGGGCAGATCGGCTTCAACGAGCCGGGGTCCTACTCCCGCTCGCGCACGCGGCTGGTGCAGCTGACCTACAACACCCGCAAAATCCAGTCGGGCGCTTTCTTCGGGCTGGAGAACACGCCCAAGATGGCGGTCACGATGGGCATCGACACGATCATGCGCGCCAACCGCATCATCCTGATGGCCTGGGGCGAGGAGAAGGCCCACATCGTGCAGCGGGTCGTCGAGGGCGAGATCACGGATCAGGTTCCCGCCTCGTACCTCCAGGCGCACCAGAATATCGAGGTGGTGATCGACGAGAATGCCGCGCAGCTGCTCACCCGCGAGCAGACGCCGTGGATGGTGGGTCCCTGCGAATGGACGCCGAAATTCGTCCGCAAGGCCGTGGTATGGCTCTGCGGCGTGGTTAAGAAGCCCATCCTGAAACTCACCTATAAGGATTACATCGAAAACTCGCTGGGCGAACTGCTCGAACAGGGCCGCGCCTACGACCAGATCAACATCGACGTCTTCAACGACCTCCAGCACACCATCACGGGCTGGCCGGGCGGCAAGCCCAACGCCGACGACTCGACGCGTCCCGTGCCTTCGTCGCCCTTCCCCAAACGGGTGATCGTCTTCTCGCCGCATCCCGACGACGACGTGATCTCGATGGGCGGCACGTTCATCCGCCTCGTGCAGCAAGGTCACGACGTGCACGTGGCTTACGAAACCTCGGGCAACGTGGCCGTGCACGACGACGTGGTGCTGCAAAACATCGACACGGCCCGCGAACTGGGCTACGGCAACCACTACGCCGAAGTCGAAAAGGTCATCGCCGGCAAGAGGAAGGGCGAACCCGAGCCGCGCCCGCTGCTCGACCTGAAAGGCGCCATCCGCCGCGCCGAGGCGCGTGCCGCCGTGCGCTCGTTCGGACTGAACCCCGACACCAACGCCCACTTCCTCAACCTGCCGTTCTACGAAACGGGCGGCATCAAGAAGGGCCAGCTCACGGAGAAGGACATCGAAATCATCGTCAAGCTGCTGCGCGAGATCAAGCCCCATCAGATCTACGCCGCCGGCGACCTTGCCGACCCCCACGGCACGCACCGCACCTGCATGGAGGCCGTGCTCGGCGCCCTCGAAGTCGTGAAGGACGACGAGTGGCTGAAGGAGTGCCACCTGTGGCTCTACCGCGGCGCCTGGATGGAGTGGGACCTCGGCATGGTGGACATGGCCGTGCCCCTGTCGCCCGACGAGCTGATTATGAAACGCCACGCCATCTACCGCCACCTCTCGCAGAAGGACATCATGCCTTTCCCGGGCAGCGATCCCCGCGAGTTCTGGCAGCGGGCCGAGGAGCGCACGCAGAACACCGCGAAGCTCTACGACCAGCTCGGCATGGCCGAATACCAGGCTATCGAGGTGTTTGTGAAGATGTTTTAGCGCATCTTCACAAAAACTTCGATTAAAAAATGAAGCATTGAACATTAAAAAATCACCCCATGCGCTTAATCATTGAAAATACCCCCCAGCAGGTAGCCCAGTGGGCCGCCAATTACATCATCGCCCAGATCAAGAACAAGGAGCAGCACACCTCGTCGCCCTTCGTGCTGGGGCTGCCGACCGGCTCGACCCCGCTGGAGACCTACAAGGAACTGATCCGCCGCCACAAGACGGGCGAAGTGTCGTTCAAGAACGTCATCACGTTCAACATGGACGAGTATGTGGGTCTCCCCGAGGAGCATCCCGAAAGCTACCACTCGTTCATGTGGAACAATTTCTTCAAGCACGTCGACATCAGGCCGGAGAACGTCAACATTCTCGACGGCAACGCCGACGACCTGGCCAAGGAGTGCGCCGACTACGAGGCGCGCATCGTCGAGGCCGGGGGCATCGACCTCTTCATGGGCGGTGTGGGCGAAGACGGACACATCGCCTTCAACGAGCCGTTCTCGTCGCTCAACTCCCGCACGCGCCTCAAGACCCTGACGCAGGACACGATCCAGGTCAACGCCCGGTTCTTCGGCGGCGACATTTCGCTCGTGCCGAAAACCGCGCTGACGGTCGGCGTGGGCACGGTGCTCTCGGCCAAGAAGGTGCTGATCCTCGCCACGGGCCACAAGAAAGCCCGCGCGGTGCGCCACGGCGTCGAAGGCTCCTACAACCACCAGTGGACCATCTCGGCCCTTCAGGTGCACCCCAACGGCATTCTGGTCTGCGACGACCCGGCCGCCGAGGAGCTGCGCGTAGCCACCTACCGCTATTTCAAGGACATCGAGCGCGAAAACCTGATCTCGAAATAAGCGCATTCCCGATACGAAGTCTCCCGCAGGGCAGGCCCTGCGGGAGACTTTCGCTTCCACGCCCCGGATACAGAACTCCCGGCGTCATTTTACGGCCGGATTATTTGCCGAATGCCGGAAAAATTTTATCTTTGTAGAGCATTGCTTATACGGATAAATCGTGGGAGCGTCACTCAAGGACATAGCCTGCAAGCTCAACCTCTCGAAAACGACCGTTTCGTGGGTCCTCTCGGGGCAGGGCGACAAAAAAGGGATCAGCGCGGAGACACAGAGCCGCGTGCTCGCCTGCGCCCGCTCCCTGGCATACGAACCGAACCTGCTGGCCCGAAGCCTCAACACGGGCGTATCGAAAACCATCGGACTGATCCTCCCCTCGATTTCGGACACCTTCTTCGCCCACATCGCCGACCGGATCGAGTCGGAAGCCGAGCGGGAAGGCTACTCGCTGATGATCGCCGGTTCGAACTCCGAGCCCGAACGGGAAAACGCCCTGATACGGCTTTTCCGGTCGAAAAAGGTCGACGGCATCATCATCGCCCCGGCCGACGCTTCGGGACGCGAGGTCGGCCGCCTTGCGGAGAGCGGCTGCCCGGTCGTGCTGTTCGACCGCTGCCTCGCGAAAACGGACGCCGGCTGCGTGGTGATCGACAACGAGGCGGGCAGCCATGCGCTGGTCCGTCATCTTGCCGCCCGGGGATTCCGCAAAATCGCCATCATCACGACCTTCCCCCACCTCCCGACGATGGAACTGCGGCACAGGGGCTACCTCCGCGCGCTGGCGAAAGCGGGACTGCACGCCGATCCCCGCCTCTACGGAGAGGTCGCCTATGCCGGCTACCGGCAGCACGTCTGCGATACGCTCGACCGCATTCTCGCCACGGTTCCCGACACCGACGGCTTTTTCTTCACCACGCATATCCTCGCCACCGAAGCCCTGCGCTATTTCCACGACCGGGGCATCGACATCAGCGACGGCCGTCGGGGGCTTGCCTGCATGCACGAAGACCCGCTTTTCCGCCTGGCCGCCCCCCGGATGAGCGTCGCCCGCTTCCCCGTCGAAGAGATCAGCGCCCACGCCGTGCGCCTCCTGCTGCGGCAAATCCGCGAAAGCCAATCGCCCGGCTCCGTCCGCCCGGCACCCGAATCGGTGGTGCTGCCCTGCCGCATGGAGTTCCGGGACGAATAAGCCCGTTCCGTCCGGACATCCCTCCCCCCCCCGATACGAAAGCCCCGCAAAACGATGAAGTCCTGCGGGTCTTTCTCCGGAAACTAATCTCTAAATTACTTCTCGGCAATCAGTCCGATTTCGTCGATGGCAAAATAAGCGGGAACGAGCAATCCGTAAGCATTCGCCTCATTCGAAGCAGGCGAGAAAGTCAGACAGTCGACCTTGCCCAAAGCGGAAAGATCGACCTTTTTCCAGTCCGACAACTTTTCCGAACCGTTGATCAGGAAGCACTCCGCACTACCGGTCTCCTTGCCCTCAAGCGAGCCGGTAATTTTCACTTTATAATAATACGAAGCCTCGTCAACCTGCGTCGGCTTATAAGGGTAGGTAATCGCGCTGTTGGCCATATACAGATAGCTGACCTGACGCGGTTCCACAAATTCGATCATCGGAGTTGCATAACCGCTCGTATATCCGTCGAAATAACCGATCATGCAGTTCGACGAACCGTTTGCTCCCTTATCGGCCCATACCATAAACTGGTTCGCATAATTGACGCTCGTAGCCGTTCTCCCGTAATTGGCAGACAAGACGAAACCGCCCCAATAGTCTCCGTAGCCGATGTCGGCTGAAAAATAGGTTCCGAACCAAATCTTCTCATCCGAGGTCGAACAAAGATACCCGTTGTAAACGCCACCTACGGCCAGATCGTCGTAGCTGCCGCCCTTCGCCCAAAAGACATTATGGTGATTTCCCGCCGCAGAACCGCCGCTAACGGTAATGTCGCCGAGCTGTACAGCCTTGCCGTCGATAGCAAGCATCCCCTCGCTCGTTTCGAAAGAAATCAAATTAGACGGTTCCGGCTCCGGATCGGGATTGGGGTCCGGATCGGGTTCCGGATCGGGTTCGCTCACATGCACGGTACAGGTTGCCGACACCGAACCGTATGTCGCCGAGATTTTGGCGGTTCCGGCAGCCACGGCCGTCACAAGACCCGATTCGGAGACCGTCGCGAACTCCTCGGCATCCGAAGACCACACCACGTCGTCGGTGGTATTCGCCGGCGCCGGCGTTGCGGTGAGTTGCAGAGTTTCGCCGACTGCAAGTTCTTTTTCCGTACAATCGAGCACAACCGCAGTCGCAGGGACGCGGGAATCGCCGTCATCGTCCGAGCAGGCGGCCAAAGCGCAGGCCGCAAATGCGAAAAGCAAGAGTTTTTTCATCGTTCGTCTGCTTTTAAGTATGTTCGTAAAATAAAAAATCCGGTCCCGGAACCTCCCTGAATCGAACCTTTTTCACGTCCATACCCGTATTTCAGCCACGAAATACCAAGACTTGCGATGCTCCGTTCTCCGCAGACACACCCCGAAAAAAGATTCTTCCTCGTCGGGAAGCTGCAAGGCAGGTCTTCTGGCTCGTTCCTGCCGCAACGCCTTCCCGGCCCTCTCGGACCAGTGGCTTTCAGCGTGTCGCGGCAACTATCGGAACTTACAGCAGCGGGAACTACTGCCGATTTTCACGGCATTCCCATTTAATCACACGGGGCCTTGCCCGGCCCTTTGTGAACCATTGCGGTGCAAATTTAGGAAATAAATTCGTATCTTTGCCTCCGCAAACATAAAATTCGCAAAAAATTATGAAGCACGCATACGTATTCCCGGGCCAGGGCGCCCAGGCCGTCGGAATGGGCAAAGACCTCTACGACAACGTTCCGGCTGCGAAGGAACTCTTCGAGAAAGCCAACGAGATCCTCGGTTTCCGCATCACCGACATCATGTTCGCCGGTACGGACGAAGAACTGAAGCAGACCCGCGTCACCCAGCCCGCCGTATTCCTCCACTCGGTGATCATGGCCAAGGCGCTGGGCGTGAAGCCCGATGCCGCCGCCGGACACTCTTTAGGCGAATTCTCGGCCCTCGTGGTCGCCGGAGCGCTCTCGTTCGAGGACGGTCTGAAGCTCGTTTCGAAGCGCGCCATGGCCATGCAGGCCGCCTGCGAAGCGCAGCCCGGAACGATGGCCGCCATTCTCGGTCTGGAAGACAAGGTCGTGGAGGAGATCTGCGCGTCGGTCGACGGCGTGGTCGTCGCCGCCAACTACAACTGCCCGGGCCAGCTGGTGATCTCGGGAGCCGTGGAGGCCGTAGACGCCGCCTGCGAGAAAGCCAAGGCCGCCGGAGCGCGCCGTGCGCTGCGCCTGCCGGTGGGCGGAGCGTTCCACTCGCCGCTGATGGAGCCTGCCAAGCAGGAACTCGAGAAAGCCATCGCCGAAGCGCCGTTCCAAACGCCCGTATGCCCCGTTTACCAGAACGTCGACGCCAAGCCCTATACCGATCCCGCCGCCATCAAGGCCAACCTGATCGCCCAGCTGACGGCCCCCGTGCGCTGGACCTACATCGTGCGCAACATGCTCTCCGACGGCGTAACGGAATTCACCGAACTCGGCCCCGGCAGCGTGTTGCAGGGACTCATCCGCAAGGTGGACCCCAACGCAGTCGTGGAATCGAAATCGACGCTGTAAAACAAAAAGTTTCGCTTAAAAATTAACGCCCTGAAAATCAGGGCGTTAATTTTTCTACCCCTCATTTTGAAGCAAAATTTATTAAATTTTATTAAAAACTTATTGCATTTATTAAAGATAGTGTATATATTTGCAGAGTTAGTTAAAAATGAGCCTGGAAGGATGACATCACTTACCGAATTTTTCAACAAACACGAAGACGACGCCCTGAAGGGCATTACGCACAAAAACAGCATCATCAAGCGCAACATCATCGCGCACATGGCTGTCAACGGAGAATGCACGCTTTCGGAGCTTACCAAAGAGCTTCACATCAGTGTCCCCACGATCACCAAACTGGTTCAGGAACTGGTCGACGAGAACATCGTGACAGACCTGGGCAAGGTGGAAACCCCGGGCGGACGGCGCCCCAACATCTTCGGCCTGGCCAACTCGGCAATCTATTTCGCCGGGGTGAACGTCGGTCGTGACAACATGCGCTTCCTGATCACCGATCTGCAAAACAACATCATCAAAGAGGAGAACGACTTCACGTTCGAGCTGCTCGACCGTCCGCAGTGCATCGAGCGCATCTGCTCGGGCATCGAGAACTTCATCGCCACATGCGGCATCGACCGGGGCAAGATTCTCGGGCTGGGCGTCTGCATGACGGGACGCGTGAACCCCGACACGGGCCGCAGTTACAAATACTTCACGTCGAGCGAACAGTCGTTGCGCGACTTGCTCGAAGAGCGCGTCGGCATCCGCGTACTGCTGGAGAACGACACCCGCGCCCGCTGCTATGCCGAATACACCTGCGGCAAATCGAAGGACGAGAGCAACGTGCTGTACCTCCACATGGGCCGCGGCGTGGCCATCGGCATCGTGGTCGACGGACAGCTCTACTACGGCAAGAGCGGCTTCGCCGGCGAGTTCGGCCACATTCCCTTCTTCGACAACGAGATCATCTGCTCGTGCGGCAAGAAGGGATGCCTCGAAACCGAGGTTTCGGGCATCGCCATCGAGGACAAGATGTGCCACCTGATCCAAAAGGGCGTGAACACCATCCTCAAGGAGAAATACGACCAGCAGAAGACCATCCACATCGACGACATCATCACTGCGGCGAAGAACGACGACAACCTTTCGATCGAACTGATCGAGGAGGCGGGCGAAAAGGTCGGCAAGGCCGTGGCTTTCCTGATCAACACGTTCAACCCCGAGACAGTCATCGTCGGCGGCAACCTCGCGGCGGCGGGCGACTACATCATGCTGCCGCTCAAATCGGCGACGAACAAATATTCGCTCAACCTGGTCTACAAGGACACCAAGTTCCGCGTGTCGAAGATGACCGAGAACGCCAACGCCTGGGGCGTGGCCATGCTGATCCGCAACAAGATCATCGGATTGTAATGAACATCGAGGGCCGCACCATCCGCCTGCGGGCCGTGGAGCCGGGCGATGTCGACCTGATGTACGAGTGGGAGAACGACTGCGACATCTGGCCGGTCAGCGGGACGACGGAGCCGTTCTCGCGTCATCAGCTGGAGCGCTTCGTCGAACGGCATCAGGACATCGTCGGGGTGCTCTGCGACGGACAACTGCGGCTGATCATCGAGACGCTGTTGAGTTCCAAGCCGGTCGGGGCGATCGACCTGTTCGAATACGACCCGATCCACCGCCGGGCAGGCATCGGCATCCTCATCTACGAACAGAGCGACCGGGGACGCGGCTACGCCTCCGACGCCGTGGAAACCCTCTGCCGCTATGCACACGATACGCTGCGCGCGCATCAGCTGTGGTGCAACGTCGGTGCCGACAACGAAGCGAGCCTGCGCCTGTTCCGCAGCGCGGGATTCACCGAGATCGGCGTCAAACGCGACTGGCTATGGCGGCCCAACGGCTATCACGACGAGGTGATGCTGCAAAAGATATTCGACTGAAACAGCGGACCCCGTCGGGGTTCGGGATTATAATGATGTAACAACTTGATAAATCAAGTTGTTACATTTTTGTATAGGATAATAGGTAACGAGAAAGCAACGGTTTATTTTCAACTTCTTGCACTCAAATACTGTATTTCAAATAACCTATCACAAAATACGAAAAATTTTGGGGATAGGCAAATTAGACAACGTATCGAAAAAAGCATGTTTTTTATACGACATTTGTTGTAAAAAATCTCAATATTACTAATGAAAGTTAAGAATGGTCACTCTATTTATAGTACCATTAAAAAAGTCTAACTAATATTGTAACAAAGGTAACGCATTACCCGGTGTAACTTCTCAACAAGAAGAGTGGAGATTTCGAAGCCTCGACCGGAATCGGATTGGCAATAGACGTATACTGAAATTGAGTAAAGACCAACCGGATTTTGACATTTGTCCGCAGAAGCTTCGATTTGAGTCGCGACGCTTACAAGGGTTTTCTCTGGTAACCTGTTTTATCGTCGTATCAAGTAGGATGATCAGTGGCGTGTGAGTAGGTTGAGAGACGATTGAAAGGTAAGGTTATGAAACATATCACTATAACTTTATAGGTAGAATCAAGAGTATCCTGTTCTATCCTTTGAAATCATCGGTTGAGAGATGTTTTAGACAAGACGATAAATTAGCTTTTGTCCAAGTTTCTATAGTCCGAACTGTAAAGAATTCAGCTTCGTTTGTTTTGTTAAAGTAGGAATTTTTAGAATACAGAATTGCATGCCTGAATATCTGTCCGGAAGAAATCACTCGTCATCCTTATTCAAGGAATAAAGTAATGCTTCAGTAAATTTCGTGCGATCCTTCTTGCATTCCAAGACACGGCATTTAACATCGGTTGGATTACCGAATTTAATATGTAATGTGTCCTCAAAAACTCGAACGACCAAATTGAACAGAGCTGCCGAACTATCTGCCAGAGCGAAAGGTGGTAAAGCCATCCGATCGAGTTTGCAAAGTATCTTCGAAACACTGATTGCCGAATACTCTTTCGACCAATAAAGCGGCAATGAAATCGGAACTTTATCCATGATAAAATGTTCTTGCAAAGTTCGCAATTTGATCTGTGTATAACTTAGTATTCGTCAAGCAGTCTTTTTATCCGTTGGATCACATAGAGTTGCAATAATTGGAGTGAAATCGTGGAAATGTAGATCTAATTTTTCTGCAGTAGGGATATCCCTGTAGATATTTTGATTAGTATTTGAAAAAATGGAATCTTTGTCAATATTTCCACATATGCATTTAATTCATAAGCATTCGATAAATTGTATCTTGTTGACAGAATTTGTCATGTTTGCAGCATATCAGTAGATAAAAAGGTCACTTAAGATACGTTTATGCCGTGGAATTTTCATCACTTGTTAAAGGTATCTTCTGAGGTTTCTATTGCTCAATTCATTTTGAGGCATTCTGGCAAAAATATCTTCATCCATAGTTTCAGCACTTGTGGTCTTGCGGCCTTTCGAAAAAGCCATAAATCATATATCCATCACTTTAGTCCCCTCCTAGTAGTCTTCCAGAAGTTTTTTGTCAGACGACCGTTACGGGAACTTGTATATGGTGGGAAAAAGATTTTCTGGCACAGCATTGCAATTCACCACATGTAATTCTTTACAGCACAGAGTTTCTTATCGTCAATAACAGGCCCTATACTTTCTGCCTGAATTTCATCCCGCAAACAGCCACAACGATTTAAGTTATACATAGTGGCAAGTCTGGCGTTGAGCGTCAAAATGATGAGCGAGACTACCGGTTTCTGGTATTTTTAATCACCCAGTAAGAAGCAGTTTGGTAGAGATACTTGTTGGGATAATGTTGGTGGTCACGATCTAAACCAGAGATAGAACGCTTGTAATACAGTGCTGTATTACAAGCGTTCTATCTCTGGAAAGTAATCAATTTAGTATTGAAGCTATTCGGAGATCAGCTCTAAATTGATATTGCAGGAATATAAATCACCCTTACGCATAAGTATAAAGCTGATTACCTGCCATTTTTTTATAGTTTTTTGACAGTTTAAACGACATTTCGAATTTTCTATCTATTTTCGACCATCAACATCATATCTTTTGTGGGTTTAATTAAATGAATTCGCCTTTGGGAAAGACTCGCAATTCCTAATGCTTACATCGGATACGGTAATATTGATATGAATTGAACCCGAATTCTCGTAGACTCGCAGTCAGACTTATCCCAGTATTTTACTGGAGGGCCCTATCAATGCTCTTTTATTTAGCATACTTTTTTGTTCAATGGGAAGTTGAAATTGCGAGTGGAAATATTGGGTTCATTCAGATACTTACAAATCACAAAAGTTATAAAAGATAAAAAACAATATGATATGGGAAAGCTTGTAATTTATACAGAAAAATCAAACATAGAAATTATTTTATTCCGTGTTTCTGCAATATTCGAATAATTTGTGGCTGAACTTTCTTCAGCATCCGTTCGAACCCGAGGTCCGTGGGGTGTACGCCGTCGACGGTCGCCTCGTGGTCGTCTCCCAGCTTCATGCCGGGATTGATGAACCAGATGTTTTTGTCCGTTTCGAGGATTTTCTCCATCCCTTTCCGGGCAGCTTCCCGCTTAGCGTCTTCGAAAGCCCGTTTTTTCAGGTCGAAGTTTCCGCTTTCGCGCACCTCCGTCTGGAGGAAGATCAACGGCGTCGTGGGATGGCTTTCGCGGATGCGCCGGACGAACCCTTCCAGCCGCTCGTCGATCTGTTGGGCCGACGGGTTCGAAAAGGTGTCGAACAGAAAGGCGTCGGCCCGGGTCTCCGCGGCGATGCGCGCGAAGAATGTATCGAGCTTGCATTGCCCGCTGGCCCCGAGGTTGATGAACCCGAATCCCAGGGTGCGGCCCAGGCGTGCGGCGTAGGCCATTCCCGGACGGCTAGCCGAAGTGCCGTGCGTGATGCTCGACCCGATCACCACAATCCGGTGGCGGAAGGGGTCGGGAGCGGCTTCCAACAGCGCACCTTCGTCGGTTCCGATTTCGAGGGCGGCGATCTCGTCGTGCAGCGGGAGGTAGAGCAGGCACTCCTTCATCGTCGTATCCATGTGTTCGACGACGGGGGCTTCGTGCTGCGTTCCGGATTTGCTCGGCACACCGACTCCGGCGAAGACCCATTTGCCGTCGCGGCGAATGTAGAGGTCGAGCCCGCGCTGGGCGATGAGCGTCGAATTGGCTCCGGGGAGTTGGTTGACGGTGGTCCACCGGGCGCGGATGTTGCGGCTGTCGGTGCGGAACACCACGGCCAGCCCCGTGGAGTAGCGGTAATATCGCGTGACTGTCGGGGTCAGCTCGGGATAACGGGCTACGTCTATGCGCTGAAACGCCGGGCCGCCCGGCTGGGCTTTGTTGACGATCGTGAGACTTGCCGCATCCGTGTATTTTACCGGAGCGTTTTCTGCGGCGGCCATTGCCGGCATCAGCAGGCAAAGGAGCAGGTATGTCAGTCTTTTCATGCTTCTGTCTTTTGTTTTCGGTTCATCAGCGGCAGCAGGAAGGAGATGACGGACGCCGCGATCCAGAACAGGGCGACGGGTCCGAAATCGTAATGCTTCGCACCGTCCGTGGCGACGGTGATGTGCGAGTCGATGAGCCATCCGGACGCCACGTCCTGAATGCCCGCGGCGATGTAGGAGGCGATTCCCACGACCCCGAGCGCGGCTCCCGTGGCCTTGCGGGGTACGATATCCACGGCCATCAGTCCTCCGAGGAAGCAGATCAGCACGCCGATTGCTATTCCGAAGAGCACCATCGAGAGGACGTTCACCCACATGGCATTTCCTCCGTAGAGGAACAGCGCCAGGGCCACGGAGTTCAGTATGCCGAACAGCAGGGCGGGAATCTTTCGGTCACCCTTGAACAGCTTGTCCGAGAACCACCCGGAGAGCACGGTTCCGAGAATTCCCAGCAGTGCGTTTATCGAGACTACGGAAATCGCCTCTACATCCGAGAATCCCTTGGCCTCCTGGAGGAACAACACTCCCCATCCGTTTATGGCATATCGGGATATGTACATGAATGCGCTTGCCGCCGCCAGCACCCATACGGCCGGGGTGCGGAGCACTTGTTTTTGAATCTCCCGAACGGATTTGTCCGCTCCCGGCGCTGGTTTCTCGTGGGCCAGGGCCTCTACGGGCGGCAGTCCTTTGGATTCGGGGGTGTCGTGAAGCCAGCACAGGACGATGACAACGCCTATTGCACCTGCAAGTGCCGATCCGAAGAACCCGGCCTGCCAGCCTGCGAATGTCACGATGGAACCCACGAAGAGGAACGAGAAGAACTCCCCGAGGTTATGGCTTGCGGAGAAGAATCCGTAGTAGGTTCCCCGTTCCCGGAGGGGATACCACCGCGAGAGGGATATGATGGCCGGGGGCGCTCCCATGGACTGCGCCCATCCGTTCAGTCCCCACATGACGGCGAATGCCGCGAATATCACGGCCGTGGGAACTACGGAATGCGCCAGCCCCAGCAGTCCCATCAGGGCGTTTGCGGCAGCCGAGACGATGAGTCCCGTGGCCATGAAGCGTTTGATGTTGCAGTAGTCGGCGATGAATCCGTTTACGAACTTTCCGACGGCATAGGCGAAGAGCAGGGCCGATCCGATGACGCCCAGCTGGGACGCGTCGAGGGATCCGCTGTCGAGAATGGGCTTCTTCATGACGTTGAGACTCGTGCGGCAGACGTAGTAGAGGCTGTATCCGAGCGTCGCGGCGACGAACGCTTGCAGGCGCAGACGTCGGTAGTACTTCGAGCGGGCGTCGTCGTCCATCTCGCGCCCGGGGGCGGGAGGGCTGATGCGGTAGAAGTCGGTGATGCGGCTCATGGGGTCAGTCGTGCAGTCCGCGTGCGCGGAGGTAGGAGATCAGCAGTTCGGGACGGTCGGTCTGGATCATGGTGGCGCCCATATCGACGAGTTTGCCGTAGACGGCCGCCGGGTCGCCTTCGAAGGCCGCATCGTCGCAGAGACCTCCGCAGAGCGACGGCCACAGGGAGTTCACCCAGAGTTTCGAGCCGCCGGCCACCACTTTTTTCATGCAGGCTTCGACTGCGGGGGTGTATTCCGACCAGCAAACCTCGTAGGCAAGGGGTACGGTGTCCGTGCCGAGGTATTCGGCGAAGAGCGCCTGCCCTTTGGGTTTGAGGATGTCGATGATGGGCATGTACATCATGTTGTGCTCGTAGCGGGAGAACTTCGCGGCGACGTCTGCGACGGGGCTTTTGCCTTTGATGAGGAGCTGTCCGGTGACCCCGAGTTCCTCGGAGAGGCGCTGCACGAGGTCATAGTACTGGTAGCCCTTGTCGATATTGACCACGATGCGGTCCTTGCAGAGCTCCAGCGCTTCACGAAGCGTCGGCATGCGGTGCGACGTGGCCACGCCGTGGCCCGATTTGAGGAAACACCGTTGGATGGAGTCGTAGGGGATTTCGGCGATGAGACCTTTGCCCGTCGTCGTGCGGTTCAGCGTCCGGTCGTGGCAGACCACCAGCACGCTGTCGGAGGTCAGCGCAAGGTCGATCTCAACGATGTCGGCCCCCATGCCGATCACCGACTCGATGGCCGCCAGGGAGTTCTCGGGCCAGTTGCGCCAGTCGCCCCGGTGGCAGGCGACAAGCACCTTTTTCGAGGCGGGGTTGTGAATCTCCGAAACGACCCGTTCGGCACGGGTGCCGGGGGCGGATTCGGTGTGTGAACAGGAGGTTTGTAAAAGCAGCAGTCCTGAAAGAAGAATAAGCAGTTTTTTCATGGATTGTTTGGATTGAAGGCAATAATAATGTTAAATATATAGTAAGAAAAATCGTGTATTCGCGTGGACATACACGATTTTCTGTTGGAATCCGCTTCGTGTTACCAGTTCATCACGCGGACTTTATAGACATCCAGGTCGGGAACTTTGATCGTTCGTGTCTCTGTCGAGGCGTTCTTGTCCGTGGAGTAGCGGATGGTCTGTGTCGACCAGCTTTGCGAGCCCTCGGGGTTGGTGGAATCCGTGTACCACAGTTCGCCCGTCTCGTCGTTGTAGTTAATCGATTTGATAGCTGTCGATGCGCTGAAGAGCATCATTTCGGTAAACCGGTTGGCGCCGATGTCGTAGAGATAGGCCCGGCGTCCGCCGATGCAGAGCGTGTTCGAATTGACGTAGCTCATGTCGTGCAGACCTCCCTGGGGCGTCTGTACGGTCTTTTCCAGTTCGAGCGACGGGGCTGCCGTCTCCCAGTCTTTGAGTTTGTAGATCTGGAGGCTCTGGCCGCCGATCGCATAGAGGCGCTGGGTCGTTTCGTTCCACACGACGCCGTGCGCCGAGCCGAGCGCCGACTGGTAGAGAATCCGGTTGGGCTGCGAGATGTCGTAAAGTTGTATAGAGTTATTCCCAGAACTTTCGCCTCCGGAACAAGCCACGACGATGCGGTTGCCGGGCAGCAGTTCCGCCGAGTGGGCGTTGGGAGTCGCCGTGGTGTGGAACAGCACCTCCTTCGTGGCGATGTCGAGCAGCACGCACCAGTTGTAGGAGCTGGTGCACAGGAGTTTCTTGCCGTTGTCCACCGGCTTGCAGTCGTCGAGGTGGTTGCAGCGGCTCTTGTCCAGCCCGAGCACGGCGGCGGCTTCGGTCGCGTCCCAGCTCCATGTGACCGCATCCTTGTAGGTGGTTTCGTTGGCCAGCCCGGCGTCGATCATGTAGACCATGTTGTCGCCGCAGAAGACCAGTTCGGTCACGAAACTCGAACGGGCGTCGTCGGTGTCGTGCTTGCCCCCGGCCTCCAGGGTCACGGGCTCCGTCTTCCCGACCGAGAACGAATTACCGTCGGTGTCGGTGAGGGTCACGGTGTAGCCCTGCGACAGGGCCACGGGGGCGATCATTACGGGTATCAGCTGCGTCTCTTTCGAACAGTCGAGGGGTGCGGGCAGCGTCACGGTGATCGTCTGAGCCGATGCCGATGCCGACCAGTCGTCGATGCCGATCGTGAGCTCTCCGGCGATCCCTTCGCCGCCGTTGGCCTTTACGACCGCCTTGCTGACCGAGTAGTTGCCCTTTTTAACGCTGACGTACATCGTGCAGAAGAGATTCGTGAGCTCCATGCTGCAACCCTCGTAGGTGTTGAGCCGCGCCGTGGCCTTGCCGGCGAGAATCGGGGCGACGGAACCCGTCTGCGCCGTGGGAACGACGGTTTTCAGCGTGCCGTTCTCACAGCGGAGATCGGCGTCCGAGGGCCAGAAAGCGACGACCGTCGAAGCGGCGTGCTGCGGCGCGCTGAGCGTGAAGAGAAAGAGCGATTTTTGCGATCCCGGCTGGATCGGCGCCGCATAGACGGCCTCCGGGACGCTTTGGTCTGCGGCGAACAGTCCGGCCTTGTCGTTTCTGCCCCAGGTGGGCAGCGTTGTCGCTCCCTTGTCGTTGTAGTATTTCGACAGCGTCAGGGTGGTTTTCGAAGAGAGTTCCCGGGGCGAGTCGTCGTCGTTCGAGCAGCCCGCGACGAGGAGTCCCGTTCCGGCGCAGAGCAGCAGAACCCGGAACAGGCGGAGTTTTAAGCTATTCATAATTTCAAATCTTTTGTGTCGCATTTTTATTGAGATCTTAAAATAAAACGAAACAAGTTCTTACCGGATAATGATCCGAGATATAAGGAGCACCATAATTTTCTTTCAGAGTTTGGAAAATGCTTGCCACGCATCCGTTATCATAAAAGATATGGTCAAGTTTACGGGTTCCAGATGTTTTGTAGCCGTTGTATGTGGCTTCCTGATCTGTGACAGGAGCAGTCGCACGGGCATCTTTCATTACTTGGTGCAACGGATTGAAACAACTCTCATCGGTATCCGAATTGAAATCAGCAGTAAGAAATACCGGAAGTTGTTCTGAGTTGACCTCCTCTATTTTATTTATAATTAATTTGATAGATTCTTTTCGAGCCACAGTGCCGGAGTTGTCGAGATGCGTGTTGAAAAAATAGAACCGCTTGCCGGTTGTTTTTTGTCTGAATAACGCCCATGTACAACTTCGGTTGTAATTGGCGTCCCAACCCTTCGAGGGTATGTTAGGCGTTTCTGACAGCCAAAAAGTTCCTTTATCCAGCATTTCGACTATTGATGTCTGGAAAAAGATGGCCATACACTCTTCAGAGGCATATGTTTCCGTTTTGGGAGGTGCTTCACCGGTATCGCGTCCTAATCCGTACCAAGCATATTCCGGGCACTGTTTTGCCAAATAAGTGATTTGATGGGGTTGTGCTTCTTGTAAACCCATTATGGTCGGCTGTTGCCTGTTTATCATCGTTATGACGGCTTGTTTACGATTCTTCCAGATGTTGTCTCCATCGGAGGGGTTGTCGACACGGATGTTGAAAGAGATGGTTTCGATGACATAAGGCGAACGGGCCTCGTCAGCATCAGCCTTGCCGCCGGCTGTCAGCGTGATTGGCTTGTCCGATGAAACAGTATATGAAATCCCGTTAATGTCATAGATGGTCACGGAGTATCCTTGCGACAGGGTTACAGGTGCGAGCATAACCGGGATCAGTTTGATCTCAGCCGAGCAGTCCAGCGGTGTGGAAAACTTTACGGTAACACTCTTTTCCGATGCGCAAATAACACCGTCCTTAAGCCTGATTGAAGTTTCTCCGGCGATGGCTTCCCCGCCGTTGGCCTGTATAACGGCTTTGGCAATTGCATGGCTTCCCCAAACAGGTATATACATGGTGTTGAACAGGTGTTTCAACTCCATGTGCAACCCTTCGTAAGAGTCGATGCGACCTGTTGTTTGTCCGATCAGAAGTGGAGCGACGGTTCCTGTCTGCGTTGTGGGTATCGTCGTTTTCAATATGTCGTCCTCATATATGAGATTCGCATCGGCTGGGTAGAAAGCCACTAATGTTGCATTGCTATGTTTCGGGGCCTTGAAATTGAGCAGAAAAAGCGATTTCGGCGATTGTGTCTGAATTGGGGAGATGTTGATCTTCTGCAAAAAGTTGTCCCTGATGACGAAAATGCCGGCCTTATCGTCTTTTGTCCATGGATGAAGCGTTGTTTCTCCTTCGTTGTTGTAATATTCTGACTGGGTCAGGGTGATTTTTGCGGCTAATTCGATGTATTCCGAGGAATCGTTATCGGAGCAGCCCGCCATGAAATATGCGGTCATTCCGAATCCTATTCCGAACCATATTGATTTTCGAATTTTATTCAATGAAAAGCGTTTCATTGTTCAACGTTTTTTATTTTATTAAGAATGACTTTGCTGCAGGTTTTCATGACGTTTCCGGAGGTAAGGTTTCCTGCGGCGTGCCGGCCTGCTCCCCGCAGGCGGCTCCCGAAAGAGCCGCTGCGAGGATCAGCAGTTTGTTGATTGTTCGTATCATCGGTTATCGTTGGATTAAGTATTCGTTTTCATGTCCCAGTACGACCTGTTCGGCGACGCTGCGCAGGTAGGCGGCCTTCGATGCCTCGATGCCGCAGTCGGCGGGCGAGCTGCCGAACGCCTCCCCGTAGAGCACGAGGTAGTTGACGCAGGCTTTCAGGTAGGCGCCGTAGACCGACTGGTGCTTATTGTCGGTGTGGTAGAGGTTGATGCCCGAAGAGCCTTCGCGCACGATACGGAACGCTTCGCCGATCGGCGATATCCACGTTCCGGCGGCTTTTGCCATGGCACGTGCACCCTTGGCATTGTAGTTTTCGAAAGTCGCGAAGTCGGTGAATCCGCCGTAGCTGCTGGCCGAGAAGGTCCAGGTCTGTTCGAGAATGACTTTGCAGGAGGCCGATTTCGCCCGAATTTTGTCCGCCAATGCCGTGCAGTTGGCAGCTATTGACGCCGTGCCGTCGCGTCCGTAGGTCGCGGGATTCTGGCTCTGGTCCTGAATGAAGGCGTAGTCGTAGCCTCCGATGTCGATGGCGTCGGTCGAGAACGACAGCCCCAACTGCTGTCCGAAATTCTGCGAACCCTTGAAATGCCCCTTGACATTGAGATAGTGGCCTTCGTTCCAGGCGATCTCTTTGAGCATCCACGCCGGGTTGCTGTAATAGGAGAACGAGTTGCCGAGGCAGAGCACCTTTTTCGTGTCGCCCGGGACCGCCGTGCCGAGGTTCTGGACATAAGAGCCCGAGAACCCGAATTGGGGTAATTGACTTGCTGAGTCGTCAGCCGAAATGTCTTGTGTACCACCCGTGCAGGTGTAAGGACCCACAGCGCGGCAGCGGATCTGCACCGCACCCTCGACGGGATCGGTGAAACGGATGGTCTGCATGATGCTGGCGTGCTGGTAGTTGGTTCCTGTGGCCACGCCCGAGCACTTGTAGGAATAACGGATCGAGGGGTCCTCGGGTGCGGTGAGCAGGTCCTCTTCGACGCTCTTCCAGACACCTCCGTCGAGATACTCCACGATGAAGTATTTGGGCGAATTGGCTTCGCCGGCCATCGTGGCGTCGAACTCTACGGCCGTACCGGCTTCGAGTCGCCTTACGGGCAGGGTGTAGAGCCAGTAGTCACCTTCGACCATTGTCGAGACGGAGGGACGGTATGAATTGACCGTGCGGGTGAATTCACGCCCGACGTTGGCCTCGCCGCGTACGACGGATATATAACCCGAACTGCCCGAGGTCGACGGAAGCATGTTCGAAGCGCTCCACGAGGAGTTGTACTGTCCGACAGTCGATGCCGAGAAGATCCACTGGCTCGGGAAGGCCGGGCCTGCCATCAAATCAGTGTCGAGCTTGCCTCCGGCCTCCAAGGTCACCGGTTCTGTTTTTTTGATTAAAGCTATATCTTCGCCTTTGGAATCGTAGATGGTCACAGTATACCCTTGCAAGAGTGTCGCAGGGGCGATCATAACGGGTATCAGTTGTGTTTCCTGTGAACAATCCATGGGGGTGGGCAGTGTTACAGTGATCGTCTGTTCTGATGCTGATGTTGACCAGTCATCGATGTCAACGGTGAATTCCCCTGCAATTGCTTCGCCGCCGTTGGCCTTTATGACCACTTTGCTGACTGAATAGTGGCCTTTCTTGACGCTGATATACATCGTGCAGAAAAGGTTTTTCAGTTCCATACTGCAACCCTCGTAGGCATTGAGTTGTGCTGTGGCCTTGCCGACGAGAATCGGGGTGACAAAACCCGTTTGCATCGTAGGGATGACAGTTTTTAACGTGCCGTTTTCACAGCGGAGATTGGCATCCGAGGGCCAAAATGCGACGACCGTCGAGGTTGCATGTTGCGGTGCGTCGAGTGTGAAGAGAAAGAGCGATTTTTGTGATCCCGACTGGATCGGTGCTGTATAGACGGCTTCCGGAGCGTTTTGGTCCGTAACGAACAGTCCGGCCCTGTTATTCCTCTCCCAGGCGGGCACCGTTATTGTTCCTTGCTCATTGTAGTATTCCGTTAGCGTTAAATTGGTTTTCGAAGCGAGTTCGCGGGACGAATTGTCGTTGTCATTAGAACAACCCACGGCGAGTAATCCTATTCCTGTGCAGAAAAGTAGCAAGCCTCGGAGCAAATAGAATTTTATTATGTTGTTCATATTTGTGGCATTTGATTGGGCTATTTTTTCATTTTGCCGAGAATGACCTCTTTGTAGGCTTTTACGACATTTTCGGGCGTAGCGTTCACCCCGGCGCGGACTTCGTGCATGAAAACTCCCTTGTAGCCGGAAGCCTGTAGGCGGCGGAGGAAATCAGGCCAGTCGATGACGCCTTCGCCCGGCAGCCAGTGACGTTCGTCCTTGCGGTCATAGTCCGAAGCGTGGATCGTGCCGATGCGGTTGCCGACGGCCTCGAAGAAGTGCGCATGCTCCTCTTTGAGCAGGTGGTTCGAATCGAAGCAGACCATGACTTCGGGGTAGTCGGCGATGAGCCGCATAAGCTCGCCCGAGTCGCGGCCCAGGCACGTGCGGGGCAGGTTCTCGATGCAGAGCACCGCGCCGATCTCTTTGGCGGACAGCGCGAGGCGACCGATGGAGTTGGCCGAGTTCTGCAGGCGGATCTCCCGTTCTTCGTCGGCGATCGGCTCCGAACTGGGATGGAGCACGAGCCGCTGCGGGCCGAAGATCGACGCGAGGCGGATCATCCGCTCCATAAGCGCGACGTTCTGTTCGCGCAGCGCCGGATCGGGTACCGAGATGTCGAGCTGGCGGCTGAACGGCAGGTGGCAGGACCAGACTTTCAGTCCGGCTTCTTCGAGCAGCGCCTTGACGCGGTAGGCCCGGGTGTAACATTCGTTCTCGGGAGCGTTGCGCCAGAAATAGTTGAAGACAACCTCCACGTGGTCGATGCCCGCGGCTTTGATCTGCGCGAGTTTTTCGGGCTCAGGGACCTTCACCATGCCGAGCGATACGCCCAGGGGGTATTCGGCCCGGACGGATCCAGCAGTCAGCAGAAAGGTTATCGTTATGAGCAGTAGTTTCTTCATTGTTTTATTTTGGCTGGTGAAAGGAGACGCCGGGGATTCCCGGCGTCTCTTGATTCAATTATTTGACGCAGCACGATCCACAAATGTCGCCGCCATGGGTACTCCAGCTCGATGCGCGTTCGCCGCCGACGTATTTGCCGACGAAAACGCCGTTCTTGCTTGAGCCGCCGATGAAAGCCGAATAAATGACTCCGTCGAGATAGTTGTTGCCGCCCATCTGCTTCTGGTTGTTGTCGCCGCTCTCGTAGGTCCAAGAATCAACCACGTTGCCGCTGGCATCGAAGATGTAGGTCGTGTTAGAGGTCTGTCCCGAAGTGATGTAGAAGCGGTTTTCGCTGTCGACGCACGGGTGGGAGTAATTGAAGGCGTTAGCGAGGGAGCTGCCGGTGTGGACGTACTCCCAGTTGACGGCCGAAAGGTCGCCCTTCACGTTGTAGACCGAACCGTTTTTCGAACCGGCGAAGACCGAACCGTTGGGGGCCACAACGGGCTCATAAAGGAGGTTGGGATTGTCTTTCTCTACTACCAACGATTTTATCGCTTCATGTGTTTTTATGTTAACGGCCCCTATATAACCATTTCTGCCACCAAAATAAGCAAGGGTTTTGTCGCTGTTGACGGCAAATCCGGTGATGTCGGACATTTCGCAGCCAAGGGTAACCTTGGCGATTTGTTCGCCGGTTTCAATATTGACGAAGAAAGCGTCGGTTTGCGTTCCGATCAGCAGCTCGCTGCCGTTAACCAGCAGGCCCCTTCCGGCATCTCCTGCTGAAAACTGCCATTTCTTTTGTCCCGATGCAGCGTCTATGGCGAAGGCTTTACCCAAAGCATCACAAATGTAAACCACTGTTCCGTTAGCATTGACGGCCGGGGCGGCGCTCTTCATTGAACCGGCTTCGGAGAAGATCCACTTCAACTCGCCTTCCGGCGTGATGGCATAGAACTGTCCAGCGCTTGTCGTGCCGTAGTAAATGTCGCCTGTCACGGGATTCACGGTGAGCATGTTGTAGCTTCCTGATTTGGAGGTTGGTAGGTAACGCCACTTCTCATTGCCTGTCACGACGTCGAAGGCGTAGAGGGCGGAGACTTTGTTGAAGGTGATGATGTAGACGGTCTTTCCGTCGGGCGAGAACACCGGACAAGTGCCTTTGAATCCGTTGTAGTTCGAGCCGTCCTGCGCCCAGTCGGTGCTGTAGATGACGTATTCGCGGATTTCGACCTCGAGGGTCCACGAGCGGGCGTTGCCGTCGATCGTGGCGTTCAGCTTCACGGTCTGTGTGCCGACCGTGCCCAGTCCGTATTTCACGACGGTTCCCTCCTTCACGACGTCGCCCGGGAAGGTCCACTTCACGTCGGTGGCCGTCGGGTAGTCTTCGGTGTTGAACGAGAACGTGATCGGCTGGTTCTTGGCCGCCTTGTCGCGGTCGAGGATGTAGGGGATCGCCAGGGTCGGCATCGCTTTCGCGGTGGCCGGTTCCGAGGCGCCCTTTTCGTAGTTGGCCGTCAGCGAGAAGTAATAGTTCTTGTCGTTGATCAGCTTGTCAAGCGTCACGCTCGTCGCGTCCTTGTCGAGCGTCTGTTGCTCGACGTTGTCGGGTGTGTCCTCGTTGTAGTAGGAGAGCGTGTAGGAGAGCACCGTCGTCGCGGGCTTGGTCCACGCGAGGCTCACGAACGAGTCGCCCGCATCGACCGTGAGGTCGGTGACCGGGAACCGCGTCGTGGCGGGTCTGCCGACGGCGGCGACGTAGTTCGAGACGAGTTTTCCGTAGACCGCCTGCACGTAGAAGGTGTACTGCGTGTCGTTGACGAGTCCGCCGACCGTGCAGTTCATCTCGCCGCCCGTGCGCAGGGTGACCGTTTCCGAATCGGCATCGGTGTAGTAGACGATGAAGTCCGTCGGGTTCCAGCCTTCGGGCAGGCTCCAGGAGAGCAGTACCTCCTCGTCGCCCGGCGTGGCGGTGAGATCGGTGACCTGGTGGCGGGCCGCTCCGGCTTCGGGGATATCCTCACTCCAGCATGCGGTGAGGTCCGCGGCGATGAACGATATCAGCAAAAGGTTGATTATCTTTTTCATGCTTGTTCTGACTTAAGTGGTTGGTTAATTGAAACCGGGATTCTGCCAGAGAATCGACGGGTTGTTCACGATTTCGATCTGGTTTTGCGGGATCGGGAAGATCAGGTTGTGCGAATCGAGTGAGTAGCCCATTTCGCGGAAATAGTCGACGGCCAGCCCCAGCCGCACGAGGTCGAACCAGCGGTGGCCTTCGAGGGCGAACTCACGGCCCCGTTCAGCGGCCAGCTCGCGGCGGAACTCCGCTAGGCTTTTGACCTCGTCGGTCGTCAGTTCGTCGAGCCCGGCCCGCGTGCGGGTCTTATTGAGCCATTCCAGCGCGTCGCCCAGGCTGCCTCCCGATTCGGCCAGCGCCTCGGCGTACATCAGCACCACGTCGGCATAGCGCAGGTGCGGGAAATCGTTGCCCACCTGCGTTGTGTAGGTTGCGTCGTAGGTGTCGTACCATTTGGTCATGGCGAAGAGATTGTCTTTAATCTTGGTGTAGGAGCTGATCAGCGGTAGACGGTTGTCCTTCTCGCTGTCGTAGATCGCCTTGAAGGTTGGTGTGGGGTTGTTGATGTCTGCCAACACATCTGTGTTGGCGCTGTACCAGTAACCGTGGCCGTTGTCGTTGGTCTTGTTGTAGTAGAGCGCGAAGATGATCTCCCGGTTCATTTTGTTACCCACGTCGAAAACCTTTTTCGTCGTCGATTCCAGTCCGTAGGAGGTGTTCTTCATCGCCTCTTCGAGGGCCGTCTTGGCCTCGGCGGGCTTGCCGAACGTGAGGTAGACCTTCGCCAGCAGCGTGTAGGCCGCGATGTTCGCCACACGGGCCTTTTCCGGACCCGGTGTCGGCGGCAACAGCCGGGCCGCCTCGGCAAGGTCTTCGGTCAGCAGCGTGTACATCTCCTCCTCTGTGCAGCGGGGGATGAGTTTGGCAGCTGCTGGGGTTACCACGGTGCGGGTGATGGGCACCACGCCGAAGACGCGGTAGAGGTTGAAATACCACCACGACCGCAGGAACAGACATTCGCCGCGATATTTGTCGTAGTTGGCGATCTTGGCTCCGGTCATGTGGTCGAGTACGTCGTTGCAGCGATAGATGCCGTTGTACCAGGCATTCCAGATGTCGTTCAGGATGCCGTTGTTAGCTGTCTCAGCGAAATGGTCGATGTCGTAGCGGTTCTGCGTCGATACAGCCATCGATTCAAGGACGTTTTCGTCTCCGCGGTAGCCGATCTCCGTGAGGTGGAAGCTCATCTGGGTTTTGAGTTTGGCATAGCACGCCACGACTCCTTGGTTGAAGTCGTCGTCGGTCTTGTAGAAGTTGCCTTCGGTGATGTTGTTGCTCGGGTACTGTTCGAAGAAACTTTCGCCGCACGAGCCCAGACCCAGTACGAGGAGTCCCAGCGCAAGGAAATATTTCGGTTTCATAGTCATCGTCATTTTTGATTACAGGTTAAAGTTCACACCGACGCTGAACGTGCGCGACAGCGGATAGGAGCAGTAGTCCTCGCCCGGACGCAGGGCGTCCGTCGAGCGTTTGTTGACCTCGGGGTTGTAGCCCGAATAGTCGGTCCACGTGAAGAGGTTCGTGCCCTGCACGTAGATGCGCAGCTTCGAGATGCCGGCCTTGCGGGTCCAGCGGTCGGGGAAGGTGTATCCCAGCGAAAGGTTTTGCAGGCGCAGGTAGGAGCCGTCTTCGAGGTGGAACGTCGAGGTACAGGCGCCGTTGTTGCCGCTCGATTTGCGGGTCGCGCGGTTCAGTTCGCCGTAGGGATAGCGTTGCAGCGACTCCTTCATCATGTTCGACGAAGCCTCCATGTTGAGCAGGTAGCGGCGTTCGAGGTTCAGGATTTCGTTGCCGTAGACGCCCTGGAAGTTGGCCGCCAGGTCGAAGCCCTTGTACGAGAGGTTAACCGAGAAGCCGTAGTAGAAATCGGGCATGTAGTTGCCTACGATCACGCGGTCGGCGTCCTTTTCGAGAATGCCGTTGCCGTTGGCGTCGACGAAGCGGAAGTCGCCGATCGTCGTGGTGTCGAAATGGGGATAGGAGTCCAGCTCCTCCTGGTTGTGGAAGATGCCGTCCTGCACAAGCAGGTAGTAACAGCCGACGGGCTGGCCTACGCGCGTGAGGTAGTAACCGCCGGCGTAGGAGGATTCTTTGATGATGTCGGCGTTCTCATCGCCGAGGCTCAGCACCTTGTTGCGGTTGAGCGACCAGTTGGCGGCAAAGGCGTAGGAAAAGTCGCCGAAGCTGCGCCGCGAGGTGAGCGCCAGCTCGATACCTTTATTCTGCATTGAACCGATGTTGACGTTCGACGAGGTGAGGCCCGATACTGATGAGACGGGAACGTCGAACAGCATGTCGGTCGTCTTCGAATAGTAGTAGTCGGCGGTGAATCCGAGGGTGCCGCGCCACAGGCTGACATCCAGACCAACGTTGTACTGCGTGTTCTTCTCCCAGCCCAGGTCGTTGTTAGCGATCTGCGTGGGATAGACCTGCGAAGTGAGTCCGTTGCCGAGATCGATGTTCGTCGAGCCGTAGAGCGCCAGGTATTCAGAATTGCCGATTTGAGCGTTACCGGTCTGTCCCACGCTGGCGCGGATTTTCAGGTCGTCGACCCATTTCACATCGCGCAGGAAGCTCTCGTCGCTCATGCGCCATCCCACGGAGGCCGCCGGGAAATAACCCCACCGGGTGTTGGGGGCGAAGCGCGACGAACCGTCGCCGCGGATCGAGGCCGAAACCATGTAACGGCCCTTGTAGGAGTACTGCGCACGCACGAGCCACGAGGCGAAGGTGTAGGCGTACTTGTTGTTGTAGGTCTCCGTCAGGTCGATGGTCTTGCCCTTCGTGGTGCGGATCTTGTCGTCGCCGGCCGTGCCGGTGCCCACGATCTGCGAGGTCTGGATGCTCTGCTTCTCGGCTTCGTAGACCGCCACGGCGTTGACCGAATGATCGCCGAAGGTGCGGTTGAAGGAAAGTTGGTTGGAGATCGTCCAGTGGAAATAGGAGTTCATGTTGTTCTGCGCTTTGGGGGCTGACAGATCGTCGTAATATTTATGGCCGCGCAGGGGGATGTACGAGGGGCGGTAGTAGTTGCGGATGTAGGAGTAGTAGTCGCCGCCGGCCGTGAATTTGTATTCCAGCCCTTTGATGAACTCATAGGAGACGTAGGCGTTGCCCAGAATGTTGATCTTCTCGCGCACGTCGTCGATTTCGAGCGCCAGCGCCACGGGGTTGAGCACCTCGTTGGTCTGGGTGTCCCAGCTGTTGACGCGCAGGAATCCGTTCATGTCCCAGTTGTAGGAGCCATCGGTGTTGTAGACCGGGAAGACCGGAGGCGCCATCAGTGCCGAGGCGATTACACCATCGTCGCCGTACTGCGTGTCAGAGGAGATGTAGTTGGTCTTCGAGTAGGAGGGCGAGAAGCTGACGCCGTATTTCAGCCGGTTGCGCTTGCCGTCGATGTTGGCCCGCAGGCTGTAACGTTCGAAATCCGACCCGATGATCGTTCCCTCGCGGTAGAGGTAGTTGGCGCCGATGTAGTAACCCAGCGTCTTGGTGCGGCCCGAGACCGATACAGAGTGCTTGGTCGAATAGGCCGTGCGGAAGATGGCGTCCTGCCAGTCGGTGTCGGTCATCGTGCCGGTCTTGTCCTGCAGGTAGGCCGTGATGAGCGGGTCAACGCGGTGGTAGGTCTGGGGACGGTCCTCGTAGGGGTCGTCAATCGAACCCGTCGGAACGTTGAACAGGTAGGCGCCGTCGCGGGCCTCTTTGAAGATTTTGGCGAATTCATAGGCATTGAGCATGTCGATCGTCTTCGAGACGCTCGAGACGCTGAACTGGCCGTCATAGCTCACGACGGGGCGTTCGCCCTCGCCGCGTTTGGTCGTGATGAGGATGACGCCGCACGAGCCGCGCGAACCGTAGATCGCCGCCGCCGAGGCATCTTTGAGCACTTCGAGGCTCTCGATGTCGCTGCTTTCGAGGTTCGAGAAGGCCCGGGCGTCGCACGGAACGCCGTCGATGACGTAGAGCGGGTCGTTGCCCGACGTGGCCGACTGGATGCCGCGGATGCGGATCGAAACGTTGCCGTCGGGCTGGCCGCCCAGGGTGAGCACCTGCACGCCCGGCATCTTGGCGGCCATGGCGTCGCGGAAATCGGCCGTCGGCATGGCGGCGAAGTCTTCGGCCTTGATGGACGAGATGGCCGTCGTCACGTCGCGCTTGTTCTGCACGCCGTAGCCTACGACCACCACGTTGTCCATGGCGATCGCCTCGCTTTTCAGCGTAACGTCGGCCTGCGTCTGGCCCTCGGAGAGCGCCACCTCGACCTTGTTGTAGCCGATGAGCGAGTAGACCAGCACGGCGTCGGCCTGCCGGATGTCGATGGCGTATTCGCCCGTGGCGTTGGTCGCCGTGCCGACCGTGGTGCCTTTCAGGATGACGGTGGCGCCGATCACCGGCGCGCCGCTTTCGTCGGTCACGCGGCCCTTCACGGTGCGTCCGGCGTCAGCGGCCGGGCGGGTCTGCGATTCCCCCCCCCGTTTGGCTGTGAGGACGATTTTCAGCCCCTTAACTTCCATATTCACATTGGGAAGCACCTCGGCGATGATCGAGGCGATGCTGCGGTTGACGGCCTTCACCGACACCCGTTTGTCGGGGTTGATGTCGGCGTCGATGTAGGCGAACGTGTACTGGCTGTTGGCTTCGATGCGCTGCAACAGCTCTTTGATGGTAACGTTCTTCGCATCGACGGTGACGGTCGGGACCTGGGCCGAAGCCGTGGCGGCCGACACCGCGCAGAGGAGGACCGCCAGGAACAGATGCCGGCAGATCCTTTTCAAAACGTTGAGTTCATTCATGATAGTTTCGGTTTGTGTTTGATTCGATTTTTCAAATGAAAGGGTATGCCGGAGCCTCTTGTTGCGGGAGGTTTCGGGACAGACCGTCTATGTTACAGGGTTTATCTCTGGGTGATCAGGACGCGGTTGCCGTCTATGCGGTAGCGGATCGACATCAGCGAGGACATTACCTCCATGAGGTCTTCCAGCGGTTCGTGGCAAACGACCAGCGACAGTCGTTTTTCAGGCGAGATGTTCGAAGAGAGGGAGATTTCGATATTGTACCTCCGTTCGAGGTTGATGATAATGTCTTTCAGCGGCGTGTTGTCGAAGATCAGACGCGACGAGAACCACTGGCTGTAATTCCGCGCGTCGACCTTTTCGACGCAGGCGCGTTTCGAAAGCCGGTCGAGCGAGAACCGCTCGTCGGGACGCAGCGTCACGGGGCTTCGGAGATGCTCCCCGGAGATCTTCACCGAGCCGGTTTTGAGCACTATCTCCTCGCTCGATCCGAACGCGTAGTTCATGGCGTCGAACGAGGTGCCCAGCACCTCGACCTGCAAATCGTTCATGCTGACGCGGAACGGCCGCAGCGTGTCTTTCCGGACTTCGAAGAACGCTTCGCCCGTCAGGGCCACGTCGCGGGTCCTGCCCGAGAATTCCGCGTTGTACTTCAACCGGCTTTCGCCGTTGAGCCACACCTTCGTCCCGTCGGGCAGGGTGAACTCCCCGACATGTCCCTTGGCAGTCAGCAGCGTGACCTCCTTTTCGGGTGCGAGTGTCTGCGTAGCGGCGAAATAGCCTCCGAGGAATACCAGCACGACGGCGGCGGCCATGCCTGCATAGCGCAGGACGCGGCGTGGAAGCGTGCGGACCCGGCTTGCGCGGAGCGATGCCCGGAGCCGTTCGAGTCCCCTGCGGTCCTCCTCCTCCGAGGCGGGCGCCGCATGGTTTTCCCAGATGTCCCACAGGATTTCGTCGATCCCGGAGTCGTGCTCCCGGGCCAGCATCCAGCGCTCGAACTGCTGCCGTATCTCTTCCGGGGTTTCCGGATGACGGAATATGTGGTCGATGATTCGCTTGCGTTCCGTTTTGCTCATCGTGTGCCGGTTTTAGAGGGGCTGCGGTTTATTGCGCTTTCTGCGTCAGGGTGTAGGTTTCCGAATAGGTCCCGGCCTCGAAGACGACCCGGCCGGTGCGCAGTGCGCCCGTGTCGTTGGCCCCGAAGCTGAGGTGAACGGCGAAAATGCCCTTTTCGCCTCCCGAAAGGGGTTCGATCGTGATCCAGTCGTCGCCGGTGGCCTTCCAACCGCAGGTGGTGTAGATCGTCACGGACTGTGTGCCGGCAGCGGCCTCTACGGTTCCCGACGTGCTGTGCATGTAAAGGCTGTCGGGGGCCGCCGGATCGTCGTCCTTGCAACTGCCCGCCAGACATGCACACAGCAGGACCGCAATGAATAGTAGCTGTTTTTTCATGTTGAGTTTTTCAGGTTAAATAGTTGTTTTCGGAGCCGGTTCCATAAATAAGACAACTTGCCGGCGGCGATGGCCAGTCAGTTCGTACAATTTTTTTTATATTTCCGCCGTTCCGTTAAAAAATCGTGAAAAAAGGAGAAAAGATTTTTAATTTATTCGCTTAAAATCTATATTTGCACCGACCGACTATGGATTGCGACGAACATATTATCCTGAAAAAACTCCGTGACGGGGATTCCGAAGCATTGGATATCCTTTACCTGCGCTATGCCTCCAAGGTCCGTGATTTCGCCTTCCGGCTGCTCAAAGACCGGACCGACGCCGAAGATGTCACGCACGATATTTTCCTGAAAATCTGGGAACAGCGCCGGGGACTCGGGGCCGTCCTTTCGTTTCGGGGCTATCTGTTCCGCATGACGCGCAATGCCATCTTCAATGCCTACAAGCACCGGCAGGTAGAGTCCAAATATCAGGCGGAAACCGGAGCTGCGGAGAGTCCCGCCGCGCCCCAGGCCGACGAAAGCGTGTCGACGGACGACCTGTTGGAGATGATCGACCTGGCGGTCCGCAACATGCCCGAGCAGCGTCGGCGGGTTTTCTGCATGAGCCGTTACGAGAACATGTCCTACAACGATATCGCCGAGGCGCTCAACATCAGCCCCAAGACCGTGCAGTACCACATCTCGGGAGCGCTGGCCGAATTGCGCAAACTGCTCTCGGCGATGGCGTTTTTCATATAGCCTGCAAAAACGAAAAGGGCGGACCACAAGAGGCGGGATTATAATGATGTAACTACTTGATTTATCGGGTAGTTACATTTTTGTATAGGAGAGTAGGTAACGAGAAAGCAACGGTTTGTTTTCAGCGTCTTGCGCTCAAATACCGCATTTCAAATAACCTATTGCAAGGTATGAAAAAATTTCGGGATAGGCAAATTACAAATTTGCTATTATGTCTCATGATTTCTGAAATGCATTGCCTTGAATTGAAAAATAGTCCTTATAGTGATTGAGGTTGTTAATCATAACGTTGAATATCCAGGCGAATTTCTGCAAACATTGCCAGAATAGGTTGTTAACTGTCGAGACATCATCCAACCTCGAGTCCCTACATCGAAGCAGTTATTTTCATGAGGTATGTGGAAGTAAATTGCTCTGCTAAATAAACCTGAGATTTCGGTGATTTGATATTTTTACTGCATCTATGTCCTGATGGCTGGTTCTCAACCAAACCCTTTTTATTTCCAATTCTGGAAATGTGACGGCGGTTCGAAGCAACAATCCCATTTTCGAAGGCTTTTTACAGATCTCGCACGGATACTTATCAGACGAATTCTCTTTTTGTCAGCCTATGAAGTGTACGCGCCGGCTTAAATTTTCTGGGCGCAGCAAAACTGAATATAGTTGACATGGTATTTGTATGTCGTATAAGCTTGTTTGTGTTCTGAGGGGACAAGGGACACGGCCGCGAAAAACGCGGAAAAAGGATAAAAACTATTTTTTCAAAAGGATCGGATATTCTGTAACATCTCTATTCATTTTTTGAGTTTTCAATATTGAGTATTGATTTATTTCATATAATCGTATTTTGAAAATTCGCAGGAAGTTCCTGGATCTTCTGAAACTTGGATACAACGAGCCCCGGAGATATTTGCTCCGGGGCTCGTTGGCAGTCTTGTATGTCATTCCCAATACTGCATCATACGAGTCTGACATATACATACAGTTGAAAGATCATGTGTGCTGTTCAAACTCTTATATCGGTTCAAAGAGAATGGTTAAAATGAAACAATGTCGTAGAATGGCAAGTCATTTCATGCGCAACACGGTAGCGGACACCGGTTCCGCCTTGACGGATGCCAGATCTTTGCGAACCGTATAGCGTGCCGGCACTCCGCTGCCATAGACGATGTCTGCGACGGCGCCTTCTTCGGGGAATTGTGCCGTAGCACGTTGTGCCGAAGGATTGAGCACTACGATATATTTCTCCCCTGCATATTCGCGGGCATAAACCATCGGATAGGGATGATTAGGGTCACTGACATAGCGCCAGTCGCCCGAAGTCCCCAAAGCCGGGGTCGCAGCGCGCAGGGCCAGCAGGCCGCGCGCGTAGGAGAGCAGCGAGTGCGGATCGTCGGTCTGTGCCGCTACGGTCGGCCGCGCCGGATCGGGATCGACCGGCAGGAAGATATTCGTGGCGTCGGCCGTTGAAAATCCGGCATTGGGGGTCGTATCCCACTGCATCGGCGTGCGACAACTGCTGCGATTGCGTCTCGCGAAACTTCCCTCCTTGATGGGAGCGTCCTCTATGTTGCGCATGCCGATCTCCTCGCCGTAATAGACGGTCGGTATCCACGGCATGAGCAGGAAGAAGGTCATCGTGACTTTCAGTTCTTCAGGCGTATTGCGCTGATTGCGGTTCAGACGCCAGATATCGTGGCTGCATGTGGGCATCGAGAGATAACCTTGTTCGCGTGTGGCATGCCGCTCTTTCGTATAACGATCGACGAAACTGCGGATTTGCCCTTCGCCTGCGCGGTCGAAATAACAAACGGTCGGTCGATTTTTGTCGTCGGTATTGCAGACCAGCGGGCTGTACATGTCGTAACCTGCGCCGTTGTGGATAATCAGGTCGACATGGAAACCCGCGGGGATGGCTTCGCCGGGCTGGCTCCATTCCGATATGAGGATGCACTCGGGATAGCGGGCGTCGATCCATTCGCGCATTTCGTGCCACAGGCGGACGGTGGCCGTGTGGTTCCGGTCGTCATTTTTCACCAGGCTCATCGCCATGTCGCAGCGGAATCCATCCACGCCCTTGTCCATCCAGAAAGCCATGATGTTCCTGATCTCCTGCCGTACGGCCCTCGGTCCGGGATCGTCATATCCCTGCTGCCAGGGTTCGTCGGGATCGGGATGGGCGTAACCGTAGTTGAGAGCGGGTTGGACTTCAAAATAGTTCTTCAGGAAATTGCCGTTGCGGGGTGCATCGCTCTTCACGAACTTCTTGGTCGGGAGGCTCGATTTCGAATCGCTCCAGATGTAGTAATCGCTGTATTGCAGATTCGTGTCGGCGCTGCGTGACTGGCGGAACCACGGGTGTTTATCCGACGTATGTCCGGCCACGAGGTCGAGGCAGATGCGGATTCCCTTTGCATGTGCATCGCGAATCAGCTCGACCAATTGCGTGTTGGTTCCGAAACGCGGGTCCACTTTGTAGTAGTCGGTGATGTCGTAACCGCCGTCTTCAAACGGACTTTCGAAAACAGGACTCAGCCAGATGGTGTTGAATCCGCAGGCTTTCACGTAATCGAGCCGGCTGCGGATGCCTTCGAGGTCGCCGATGCCGTCGCCGTCGCTATCTTGAAAACTCGAGGGGTAGATGTGGTAGATCACGGCGTTTTTGAGCCATTCGGGCCCGCGCTGGGCGTATGCCGCCGTAGCACAGAGCAAGGTGATGACGAAAAATGGGAATAGTGATTTTTTCATGTCGGAGGAAATAGTTTGGTTTACGATTTATGTGACGTATGCCGTGCCGTTTTCATTCAGTTTGGCTGCCGGTTGTTTTTCGCCGCCTTGCGCCAGACGACCCCTACCAGCAGGAATGACAGAACCGATGCGGCGATCCAGAATACCGATGCGACGCTGTAATCGTGTGTCGTGATGCCATCGACGACGGTTTTGTGCTTGTCGAGCAGGGCGCCGCTGATGATGTCCTGAATCCCCGCACCCACATAGCTGGCGATCCCGATGATCCCGAGCGCTGCGCCGCTGGCCCGGCGCGGGACCAGATCGACGGCCATCAAACCGCCCACGAAACAGATCAGGACCCCGATGGCGATGCCGAACAGGACCATGGCGAGGATGTTTACGAACATCCCGGAGCCAGAGTACAGGAACAGGCCGAGCGACACGGAACAAAGCACGCCGAACGTCACGGCGATACTGTAACGGCTCCCGTTGAACCATTTGTCGGACATCCATCCCGAAAAGACCGTCCCTGCGATGCCGAGAAAGGCGTTGACGGAGATGACCTGGGTCGCCGTCGCCAGCGGGAAGCCTTTGACCTCCTGAAGGAAGATGACGCCCCAGCCGTTTATGGCGTAGCGGCTGACGTACATGCAGGCGCTGGCCAGGGCGAGTATCCAGATGTAGGGATTTCTGAACGCGGCTTTCTGGGCCGTGCCGACCGATTCCCGTTCCACCTCCGTTTCGTCCCCGGCCTCGCCCGAGAGCACCTCCACCGGCGGCAGTCCCTTGCTTTCGGGCGTGTCGTGCAGGAAGAGCAGGATCTCCGCCACGCCCATCGCTCCGGCAATGGCCGACCCGACGAATCCCCATTTCCATCCGGCGAGCCCCACGACGAGTCCCACGAAGACGAACGATATGGCTTCTCCTAAGTTGTGGCTGGCGCTGAAAAATCCGTAATAGGTGCCGCGCTTTTTGAGCGGATACCACCTCGACAGCGCGATGATCGCCGGGGCGGCGCCCATCGACTGGCTCCAGCCGTTGATACCCCACAGGACGGCGAAGACGACGAACAGGGTCGTCGTGGCGAGGGTCCCTCCGCCGGAGAACAGCCCCAGCAGTCCCACGCAGAGGTTGGCGATGAATGAAACCGTCAGTCCGGTCGCCATGAAGCGTTTGATGTTGCTGTGGTCGGCCAGCACGAAGGGGCATTCTTCCTCGATCCTGCCACGGGAAAGGCCGACATAGACTATGGCGACAACGCCTCCTACCTCGCCAGCACTTATTCCACCGTACTCTCGGGCGCCCCGATGCTGATAGCCGATTACGAACCTGTAGGCGAAACGTTTGCGGCAAATCCGGACAGCCTCGACCTGCGCACGCTCGACTACGAAGATTACCGCCGCCATCAGGGTGTGCGCCATCCGCGGGTGGCGATCGCACTGACCGAAGACGGCCGGGCGCTACTCATCACCGTCGACGGACGCTGGTGGACGTCATCGGGAATGACCGCGCAGGAACTGACCCGGATGCTTGTCCGGCATTTCAATCCCCGCTGTGCATTGAACCTCGACGGAGGCGGCTCGACCACAATGCTGATCGGAAACCGGGGCGTACACGACACCCATGTCGTGAACTTCCCCGTGGACAACAAACGCTACGACCACTACGGCCAGCGCGCCGTCAACAACGTGGTATTGGTGAAACGGAACGATTAACGCACGACATCCCATGTTCGACAAAATAAAAACCTTTTACGGAACCAGCAAACCGGTTCCGCCGTTGCAGTGCGGCCCGAAGGAACGGGACAGGCTCTACCGCAGGCTCCGCTTCCAGAGTTTTCTGGCCGGGACGGTCAGTTACAGCCTTTACTACGTCTGCCGCACCACGCTCAACGTGGTGAAGAAACCGATCATCGACAGCCATGCGCTGGATGCGCAGCAGTTGGGCATCATCAGCTCCGCGCTGCTCTTCGCCTATGCCGCCGGAAAGTTCGTAAACGGACTGCTTCCAGTAACGGGTGTGGGTTTTGTCCACGGTCTCTTCGCGCCGGACCTTCCCGTCCGTCTTCACGAACGATACGTCGGGTTCGAAATAGGAGCCGTTGATCCCGGCGAAGGCGTCCGCGCGGAGGGCGAATGCCGAAAGCGAATCGGCCTCTTCGCTGTGTACGACCGAGAGCGAATATCCGCCGTGCGAGAGGTCTATTTCGAGGACGTTGATAGTCTGGTTGGCTCCCGTCGGGAGGTAGAATCCCGTATAGTTGTACCACACGCAGCCGGGGGCTACGACGTCTATCGACCATCCAGCCATGTCGGACGTGCGTGACAACGGATCGTCCGCCGGCGTATTGCAGCATCCTGTGGTGAGCAGGGCGGCCTGTATGAGGATGTAAAATGTCTTTTTCATGGCTGCAATCCCAAGACCTCTTGCATCCTTCGACCTATTTCGTCATTCTCCAATACCCCTCCGAAACGGGTCGCGCAGGGCCCGTAGGCGAACAGCGGCACCATCGACGCGGTGTGGCTCACGCTGCCCCAGACATATCCGATGCCGCTTTCGGACAGATGGAAATCAGCATTTCCCGAGGGTATGGCGAGCCCGCCGGTTTCATGGTCGGCGAGGATGATTACCAGTGTCCCGGGATGTGCCTGGGCGTAATCCAGGGCCACACCCACGGCGTTGTCGAAATCCCGTATTTCGGCGAGCATACCCGCTGCGTCGTTGGCGTGGCACATCTTGTCGATGAGCGAACCCTCCACCATCAGGAAAAAGCCTTTTCCGCGGCTGTTGTTCGTCACTATTTCGAGGGCCTTGGCCGTGGCCTGCGGGAGGTATTCCGGCGAACGGCCTTCGGCGATGGTGGGGATGCCGTAGTTGTCGCCCGGATAGAGTGCCATGGCCCGGCCTTCGGAAACGTCGTCGAGTTCTTCGAGGCTTCGGACCACGAGGCAGCCCCTCTTTTCGAGCTTCCCGATGATGCTCGGATCACCCTCCTCCAAATACTGACGGCCGCTGCCGATCAGCACGTCGATGTCGGTGTCGAGCAGGCCGAGGGCCACCTGCTTGTATTTGCGGCGGTCCATCGAATGGCCGAAGAATGCCCCGGGGGTGGCGTGGACGACTCCGGAGGTAACCACTACACCCGTCGCCATACCGCGGGCATCGGCTTTTTCGAGGATGGTGTGCAGGCGGTTTCCCGCGCTGTCGAGCCCGAGCCGGGAGTTGTTGGTTTTCCGGCCTGTGGAGAACGCCGTTCCCGCGGCGGCCGAGTCGGTTACACGATTGTTGGCCGAATGGGTCTTCACGAATCCGGTCACCGGAGCCCGCTCCATTTGGATAGGGCGGTATTCGTTCTCGATCATCAGGGCCGTGACGTGGGCCAGCCCCATTCCGTCACCGATCATCAGGATTATGTTTTCGACCTTTTCGGCCTCCTGCTGTTTTTTCGCGGGTTTCGCAGCGAACGCCGTTGCGGACAGCAGGACCGGGACAACAGCGCATAACAAAAATAAGGATCGTTTCATTTTCATTTGAATTACTGATAATAAAGGCAATCTGTCGAAACGAGGCGGAATATCCCAGCTTCCTCTTGCTCCGGCAGATTGCCTGTTTCCAAATTCTGGGTATGTCCTATTCGTTGACCCAGGCACCAATCACGGCCTTTCCGTCACGACTTACTCCGCGTTGATCGAGAATGATTACATCTTTCGATATCCACTGTGAATATTCAATCTGCAATGCTCTCAACATTGGCACTCCCATGCCGTTAGTAAGAGCCGGATTATCCGGTCCCTTCAGTGCAACGGTTTGTGTCTTGCCTCCGTTATCGGAAAGCGGACCAAGCATCGTTTCCGCATCGAATGATATATCCTGCAAAAGAATGCTATTGACGTCATATATCTGACTTCCGTTGACATAAGACTGTCCTGCGGAAAGCACGGCTTGGCCGCCGTCATCGTCAAGTTGAAGATCCGAGTTTTTAGGATCGCTGTTGCCTGAGACGATCGTATTGTATATTCTCGTGATGCAATAGCTGTTGGAAATATTGATTCCCCCGCCGTATGACTTTGCCGTATTACCTGTAATCGTACAGTTAACAATGTCTAACTTCGTCGTCTTGCCATTTGCACCGTATACAGCGATGGCACCGCCTTTGCCGCCCGTATTACCCATAAACGTGGAGTTAACGATCACGGTTTCGGAGTTTTCGCGACCATAGATTGCACCTCCTTGACGAGTGTTGTGATCGGCCACATTCTTCGTAAAGGTCGAATTGTAGATATAATTGTACGACTTTGCATTGGTATTGACAGCATAGATTGCTGTGCCGAAATGGGAGGTACGGTTATTTTCAAACGTACAGTTATCGACAGTCAGCGTGGAAGTGTCGTTGTAAATACCGGCGCCGCCGTTATTGCCGGAGTGGATATTGTCCGAAATTACACAATTTTCGAATTTGACATCCGATCCATTGTGGAGTACGATATTGCCATTGTTCTGTGCTGTATTGTCTTTGATTTTACAATTTACGAAGTCGACGGCCGAAGCGACGATTACAATACCGCCTCCAGATCGGGCATCTACCGAAGTTCCGTTGATCGTAACTTTCCGGTTGGTCTGTGCCTTTCCGCCAGTGATCGTAATCCCCTGTATTTTCAATCGGAAATCGGGATCGGGAACTGCAGTTACGACGACCACATGAGATACTGTTCCGTTTTCCGTTTCACCGCTGAAAATCGTCTCATTGACTGCGGGGGCGGATATGGCTCCTTCCGTTGCATCGGAGGGATAGCCTCCGATGAGGGTAATGTTAGAGTTCAGTTCAAACGTTTTGTCGCTCGCATTGTCGAGGCTTCCGCCCGCTACAGGTGCGTAGGGAGTATATGTCCCGGCAGCCAAGTGCACCTTATCACCAAACGCCGCCATATTCAAGGCATTTTCGAGTGTGGTAGCATTTGCCCACGACAGTCCGTCGGCCGTACCGTCGCCGTCCGTCTTGACGTAATAGTCCATGGGATTTTCTCCGGCGACGGTCGGCGCCTGGGTGATGCGGAAGGTTTTGACCGCATCGTCCGTGATCCAGATCCGGACGGTCCCCGTCCGTTCGTCGCGCGAGGTGTTGAGTGCAACGGAGATGATGCAGTCTCCGTCACCTGTTCCGCGGGCCTTTTCGAACGAGATCCAACTGGCATCCGTGCCTGCACGCCACGGCAGGTTCGATTCAACGGGGATGGTGAGGGTCGTTTTTTCGCGCGGCACGTTCTCCACCTCGTTCGCCCGGATGGAGAGTTCGGGCGTTTCGGGGGTGAATCCGCTGTCGTCGGTCGGAAAGGCTTCGCATCCCGCTGACACGGCAAGGAGCAGAAGTGCACATGCCGTCCGGGTGAAATAGGTGCTTATGTTTTTCATCTTCATCGGATTTATTGGTTGGAAATAATCAGGAGCCCGTCGCCTACGGCCCGCTCCTGGCCGCCGTTGTCACAGGGCCAGTTGCAGACCTTGAAACGGTCGTCGGTGAATTCCGGCGTAGTGCGGACGAGGAATGTCGTGGAGCCTCCTCCATCGAGGTTGATTGCATCGTGCGCTCCGATGCTTTGGAAACAGAGCCCCAGTTCCTGATAGCGCATACCGTTGGAATAACTCCAATTCCGGCCGTCGACGACGAGGAACCAAACCGTTTTTCCGTCTTCCGACACGCCTACCGCCGTGCGCGGTTCGAGACCTTCCTCCTCTTGCGTCACGAGTTCACCCTCCGTCATGAGCATCACGCCGCCGCCCACGGCCTCCTGGATCACGCCGCTGGCATTGACCGCAGGATAGTCGTCGCGGTGCGCCACGGCGGCTTTTTTGTCCCGGGTGATGTAGAACACGCTGCGTTCGCCGCTGTCGAAGGTGTTTTTCAGCATGACGCCGTTCCGGTGTACGGGACCGCGGGGTACGCCAGTCGTCATATTGAAGAAGTCAGCGTTGAAACCTGCCCAGACCTTGTTGCCGGCGGCATCGGCTGCAAGGGCCTGCCGTGTCATGGACTGCATCTTGAACGTCGTGCCGTTGTCGGGCAGCGACGCCGCGATGGAAATGGCGGGATTAGAGAGGTCCACCTCGACGACGAACATCTTCGTCGTGTAACCTTCGTACGAGACGTATGCAATTTCGGTGGCTTCCACACCGTCGGTAACGGTCCAGGTGCGGTCATCGATCATATGGCCGATCAGCCCCGTGCCCGCGACGAGTTTTTGGGCAACAGCCGTTGTGGCGGTTGTATTGTCGTACGCATCATTGTAATCAGGAGTATCGTTGCACGACCAAAGAGTTGTGGACAATGCAAAAAGGCAAAACAACAGTCGGATTTTCAAGAATATTATATTGTTGGTTTTCATAACGGTCTTTTTTACAATAAGACTTGGTTTTCGGCTGCATAATCAGTCCCCGTATCCGGGATTTTGTCCCAGCAGCGGGTTGAGCAGGCGTTGCTGGCCAGGTATCGGGAATAGTACCTGATGAGACTGGATGCCCAGCTCCTCCACGGCGCGGCCGGTACGAACCAAATCGTAATAGCGGAAATTCTCGGTCACCAGTTCCCTGCGGCGCTCGTCCATCACGGCGTCCATGAACGCCTTGTCCGTGGTCGGGGCGGGGTTGATCGCCGTCAGTCCACGGACTTCGCGCAGGTCGTTGAGTCGCGCCAGTCCGTTGGGGCGTCCCTGAGCTTCGGCGCTGATGAGGTACATCTCGGCGACACGCGAGACGATTACCGGGTCCTTGCCCGTCTGTCCGCTGGGATACTTGTTGAAGAGGGTCTGTCCGGCTACGCTGGTGAAGGTGATCTCCTTGCGCTTGTCCTCGTCCGAGAAGACCGCCAGCAGGTCTTTGGTGGGATAGTAGACCCCCTGGCCTTTGTTCTCATGAGCATAGGTGTAGAACAGGTCGCTGATGTTGAGCCCCGACTCCTCCGAGAGATTCTCGAAGGCGAAGATGATCTCCGTGTTGGCCGCCTTGCGGAAGATCTTTTCGAAATCGTCGAGTTTATACTTGCCGATCAGGCTTTCGGCCAGTTCGGCGGCCTCTGTTTTCTTGCCTCGGCTCAGCTTCACGCGTGCCATGAGCGCGACGGCTGCGTCGTGTGACACGTAATAATAGCTTTTACTCGATCCGAGCAGGTCCAGTGCCAGCTCCAACTCTTCCTCGATGAAATTCCATACCTGCTCGGCAGGGTCGCGCGGCACGTTCTCCTGCGTATTCTCCCGGAGGATGGGCATGTCGCCCCAGCGGGTTACCATGCAGTAGTAGAGGTATGCCCTGAAATAGTGGGATTCGCCGAGTGCCAGCGTGGCTTCCGACGACCCAGGGTATTTTTCCGCGGCTTTGATGAGGTTGTTGACCTGGTACAGGATGTAGAAATAGCCTGCCCACGAAGTGTTCTGGTAGCTGTTGAGCGACGAGAGCATCGAATTTATCTGGTCTTTCGAAGTTCCCGAATTCCCACGGATGTTACCGCCGAGGATGTCGAACATGATATAGGAACGCACCCCGGGTCCGCCGCTCTGGAAACTGCTGTAAACGCCCATGCGCATGGCCGGGAGGTCGGCCTCGGTGACGGCTTCCGGCGGGATCGAATAGCGGGAAAATCTGTCGAGGTCGCCTGCGCAGGAGAAGCCTGCGGCTGCAAGGAAGACGAGTGTGAAGTGAAATAGTATCTTTTTCATAGGTTTCGCTCTCCGTTTAGATGGTTATGTTGATACCGAAAGTGAACATACGCGGCTGGGGTACGGTAAGCCGGTCGACGCCGTAATACAACGGATTGAGATCCTTGCTGACATCCGGATCCCAGCCGGGATATTTCGAGATGAGGAACAGGTTGTCGCCCTGAAAGTAGATGCGGAGTCCTTTCATGCGGAGCTTCGACGTGATTGCCGCCGGGAATTCGTATCCCAGGACGAGGCTGCGGAGCCGAATGAAAGAGCCGTCGTGCAGGATACGCGATGAGTTGCGCACGTTGGGGGTCGCCCGGTTGAAGATGGCGCGCGGGTATTCGTTGGTGCTGCCCGGGCCCGTCCACCGGTTCTCGACCTGCGACGCCAGTACGTTCGACGTGTGGCTGAGACGCGCGGCGTTGATCATCCATTCGGCCAGCACCTTGTTGCCGTACTGGTAGGTGAAAAAGACGTCGAGACGCAGACCCTTCCACTTGAATGTATTGTTCCATCCGCCGAAGAACTTGGGGTTTGAAGAGCCCTGGATTACGCGGTCCTCGTCGGTGACTTGTCCGTCGTTGTTGACATCCCTCCATTTGACGTCGCCGGCCCGGATTCCGTCGGCATACTGCGGATCGGGAACCTCTCCGTCGTACTGGTAGATGCCGAGCTGTTCGAACACGTACCACGAACCCACTTCCTCGCCTGCGCGGAGGATGCGGTTGGAACCGATGATGTCCTCGCCCGTGAGCGACTTGATGATGTTCTTGTTGTGGGAGATGTTGAACTGCGAGAGCCAGGAGAAGTGCTTGCCGAAGTTGAAGTGGGTGTTGAGGGTGAATTCCACGCCCCGGTTACGGATCGATCCGATATTCGAGAGGGTCGAGGTCGTTCCCGTATGGGCAGCCACCGGCTTGTTGTAAAGCAGGTCGAATGTGTTTTTCTGGTAGATGTCGAAGATCATGTTGACCTTGCCTTTCAGGAAGGCCAGGTCGAATCCGACGTCATACTGGTCGGCCTTTTCCCAGCGAAGATTCCGGTTCCCGAAGTCGGACACCGCGATACCGCTTTGTCCTCCGTAGTTCTTGCCGCCGGACATCTTGGCGTGATAGGCCCAGGGGCTGATGCCCTCCTGGTTGCCGGTGCGTCCGTAGCTGGCGCGGAATTTCAGGTCGATGCCCGAGTCCTCCATGAAGGGCTCGTTGCCGAGGTTCCATCCGAACGAAACGGAGGGGAACCAGCCCCAGCGGTTCTCGGGGGCGAATTTCGACGAACCGTCCGTGCGCAATGTCGCGGTGAGCATGTAACGGTCTTTGTAGCCGGCGGTGATACGTCCGAAATAGGACTCCATCGCGTATTCGTTGAGCGTTCCGGTGACGTTGTAGAATTCCGCCGCTGCATTGACGATGTTGAACGACGGCGAGGGGAATCCGCGCACGTCGACGTAATTCTGCTTGCGGGTCACATCCTGATAGGAGTGGCCCAGCATGGCACTGAAATCGACGTCGCCGAACTTGTCGTTATAGTTGGCGTAGACCTCGAACGTGGTGTTGGGCACGTGGCGGTAAGCCTCCACCAGACGTCCCACGCCCGTACCGTAGGGATGGTTCTCGTTATAGTAGGTATAGTCGTAGGTGAAGCTCAGGTCGGCGTTGTAGTTGGCCTGAATTTGCAGTTTGTCGTCGAAAAAGTTGAACTTGGCGAAGAAATTGCCCAAGATGCGGTAATTCTCGATATAGGCGATCTGCTCGTCGAGGATCTGCACGGGGTTGTGGAACGTGAGTTGGGGAGTGCCGCCGGTGTAATATCCCCCCCCCCGGTGTATAGACATGGTCGATAGGGCGCTGGTGAATCAGGCGTTCCAGGATCGACGAGCCGATGTTGGAGCCGGGAATCTGGTCGTTCTTCATATAATTGCCCGAAACGTTGGCGCCCACCTCCAGCCATTTGGCGAATTTCTGCGTCACTTTGGCCTTGAGGTTCGCCTTGCGCATGGCGTTGGTGCGGATGACGCCGGTCTGGTCGTTATAGCTTCCGCCCACGTAATAGGTGGTCTTGGCGTTGCCTCCAGACACGGAGACATCGACGTTGTAGCTCCGGCCCAGCTGCGTGCCGATCTTCATCCAGTCGGTGTCGGGCATCGTGCCGAAGGGGTTCTGAATGTGGACTTGGTAGTCTGCGTCCCCGACTTGATAACCGTACTGGCGGTTGTAGTTGTCGACGCCTTCGTTATAGGCTTCGATATACTGTTTTGAGTTGGCCATCTTCACCCTCCGGAGGTTGGGGAATTGCGAGATGCCCGCTTGGAAGTTGAGCCGAAGCGTGGCTTTTCCCTCGCGGCCCGACTTGGTGGTGATGAGCACCACGCCGTTGGAGGCCCGCGATCCGTAGATGGCGGCCGATGCCGCGTCTTTGAGGACTTCGATTGACTCGATGTCGTTGACGGCGATGGTCGCCATGGAACTCATGGTCTCTCCGAAGTTGAAGATATTGGCGTCTTCGTTGGTGATCGGAATGCCGTCGATAACGTAAAGGGGCTCGTTGCCCGCGCTGATCGAGGAGATACCCCGGATGCTCATACGTTCGCCCGAGCCGAGGTTTCCCGATCCCGTCGTGGAAATAACGCCGGCCACACGGCCTTGGAGCAGCTGTCCGGGGCTGGCCACCTGACGCTGGTTGTTCTCGTCGACCACCATCTTGCTGATGGCGCTCGACACCATGCCGCGGCGCTGGGTTCCGTAGCCGACCACCACGATATCGTCCACCAGTTTGGACTCTTCGTTGAGCACGACCGTCAACTGGTCCTTGTTCTGCGGCGTGACGACCACCGTGCGGGGTTCGTAGCCGAGGAACGAGATGTTGAGCGTCGCGGGAAGCGTGATGTCGCTCAGCTGGAATCCGCCCTGGATGCCGCTGGTGACGCCTTTGTTCGTGCCTGCGACGATGACGGTGGCTCCCGAAACGGGGGCGTTGTTCTTGTCCAGCACCCATCCGGTTATGGTCTCGGATTTGGGGGCCTGCTGCTTTTTTGCCGGGGCCCGGCGGATGAATACCTGCTGTCCGTCGATGGCGTAGGTGTTCTCGCTTCCTTCGAAGAGTTTGTCGAGGGTCTGGCGGATGGTGAGGTTGGTGGTTTTGAGGGTCACTTTGCGGGCCGAACTGAACAGCCCGTCGTAGTAAAAGAACGAGTAACCGCTGATCCGGCTGATCTCGTCGAGCGTTTCCGACATCGACTTGTTTTCGACCGAAACGGAAAATACTTTTCTTTCGCTCTGGGCTGATGCAGTCGACGAAAATGCCGGAATGCATAGGAGCGTCAGCAAAAGGGGCCGGAGTATCTTTGCGGCCCAAGTTTTAAAGTCCGGTTTTTTCTTCATATATTTGTAAAGTTATTTGATGGTTTACCTATTACCGTAATGTCAAATGACGCAGGGCAGGAGGTTTTAGCGGATCGCCTGCCTTGTTTTTTTTGGGGGGGGGCTTTATCGTATTATCATAGGCAATTCAGGTTTTTCGGTTAGACTTAGGTCGGTTATCGGTGCAGCATATAGGTGCGTTTTTCGCTGTCCCACGTGTACTGAATCTGGGCGGTGTTACAGATTACATCGAGTACGCGGATGAGTTCGTCTTTGAGGATGAGTTCTCCGGAGCAGGTGAGCCCCGACGTCGAGAGATCGGCCACGATGTTGATGTTGTAGTATTTGGAGAGCCGTTTGACGATGGTGGCGATCTTTTCGTTGCGGAACTTGTAGTTGCCGTCCTTCCAGGAGACGTACTCCTCCACGTCGACCGCCGTGATGTAGTCGTGTTCCCCGGACGAGAAATACATCTGGTTCGGGGCGAGTTCCGATTTGCGGCCTTTGGCGTTGGTCACGGCGACCTTTCCGCCTACCAGCACCACCGACAACTCCTCCTCCTTTTCATAGGCGTTGACATTGAGGGTGGTTCCCAGAACCTCGATACCCGCGCGTTTGGTCTTGATCACGAACGGCCATGCCAGGTTATGGGCGATTTCGCCGTACACCTCTCCGTCGACGTAGATTTCCCTCCGGTCGCCGGCGAACTTTTCAGGGTAGATCACTTTCGTTCCGGCATTTATCCACAGCCGGCTGCTGTCGGCGAGGATCAGTGTCGAACGTTTGCCGTAGGGCACGGCTAGCAGGTTGAGCTTTCCCTGCTCCCGGTCTTGTCCGGCAATCTCCTGTTCGTTGATCGTCAGGCCATTCCGGCTGTAATCCACTCGAGCTTCGTCCCCCGGCATTTCGACCACCTTTTCGCCCAGAACCAGTTTGATATAGTTCGTATCCTCTGTATGGGCCAGTGTGCGGACGTCGGTGCCGTTTATGGTCGTCGTTCCGTTGTCCGGGCCCGTCAGAGGACGCAGTATGATGGCCACGGCGATACATGCCGCCGATGCTACCAGTGCGGCCGGCCACATCCATCTCTTCGCTGCCGGTGTGCGGCGCGACGCGGGACGCACACCGTTCACCGAATCCTCGATGCGTTCCCATAGTTTTTCAATACGTTCTTCGGGAACGTCGGTCCGATGGGGTGCCCTGTTTAGAGAGAGTAGGATATTGCGAGCTTCGCGGAAAACTTCTGGGTCGATGTTACCGTCGGCCAGTCGGCGCTCCCAGAATATTTGTGTTTCTTCCGTGGGATTGATGATGGACGAGATGAAAAAATCGTCTTGGAGCAGTTCCTCCGTGCTGATATGGGTGTAATCTCTTTTCATGCGTTATCGTTGGCTTCTGGTATAAGGACAAGGTGGAACCGGAAAAGTACTCCTTTTGCCGGCGAGAACGTTTACAGGGAGCTGAAAAGCAGTAACAGGAAAGCCCCGGAGAGATGGGGATAGATCTCGCGGATTTTCTTGATCGACGAATGGACCAGATTCTTGGCCGACTGGCTGTTGATCTCCATCATCGCTCCGATCTCGTTGTAGTGCATTTGCTCCACGAACCGATAGTAGACTGCTTGCTTCTGGCGTGCCGAGAGGTTCCTCTCCATTTCGGCGACGAGTTGTCTGGAACGGTCGCTCTCCTCCTTCCTGACGATCGTCTCTTCCAGGTCCGACTGGTCATGGAGTTGGCGGCAGACTGAAATGTCCATTCGAAACCGGAAACTCTTGCTGTTAGCATGGTTGAGCAAGGTGTTTTTGAGCGAGATGAGCAAGTAGAGTTTCACGTTCTTCAGTTCTGGTAGCCGTTCCCGGTTGACGTAGATGCGGACGAATATGTCGTGGATGGCATCCTCGATGATCTGCCTGTCGTCGCAGAAGTGCAGTCCGTAGAGGTACATCGGCCGGACATAGAGTTCATAGAGCCGGGCATAGGCCTCCCGGCTTCCGTTGACGAACGATTGCCACAAAGAATCCTGTACGATTATCTCCTTCTGGTACATCGGGGCACGCTATTGGGTTGTCGGATTTATCCAAAAATACGAAAATTTTACGGATATGGAAAAGGGATCATTCGGAATCGTGCTTCAGAACCAGTTCCACCGGGATGTGGTCGGAATAGGCGGCCGTGAAGTCGTCGGTGATATACCGGCAGCTCACGATCCGGTCCCGGAGGTCGGGGGAGACGTAGATAAAGTCGATGCGGCGTGTGAAGCCGTCTTTCCGGTAGTTCTCCCTGTCCGCCCACCCGGCGTCCACGAACCCGAAGTCGAGGATCGCCTGGCTGACAGCGAAGTCGAGTTGTCCGTCCGGGAGGTTGTTGTTGCGGGTGTGCACTTTCTCCTGCTCCTTTTTCCGTTGCAGGTATTTGCCGTCGGCATAGACCGCGCTGTCGAGGGGCGAAACCGTGTTGAAGTCGCCCATGATGATCCATTTCTCGAACAGACCGCTCTGTTTTACCGTTTCGAGAACGGTTCGGATCTCCCGGCGGCGGGCTTCGTACAGGTGAGGGTTCAGGTGCAGGACGATGACGTTGTATCCTTCGACCTTGCATTTGATGAAGCCATGCCACATGTTGTCGAGGACCTTGTCCACGTTGACGACGGGCGATTTGGAGGAGATCGACACCGGGAATTTCGTCCTCGATCCGACCGAACCCGGAATGAGTTTCGGGTCCTTGCTGATGACGGCGTAGTCGTGGCCGTATTCGGCGGCGAGCGTTTCGAGCGTGAACTGCGTGAAATCGTTGACCTCCTGCAGGGCCAGAATGTCCGGATTCTGCTGCCGGACCCATTCCGCGAACAGACGTTTTCCCTGGGTCGTATCCCTCCGCATCCCGTAAAGGATGTTGTAACAGATTATTTTCAGGTTTTTCGTTTCGCTCCGCGGGACGCAGGAGACGGACAGGCCTGCGCACGATGCCGTAAGGAGGATCGCTGCAGTGAGTTTTTGGATGGTTTTCATTGGGTCGGTAGTCTGGGTTATCTGTAATAAGGAACAATCATCTCCCGGAAAAGTACTTATTTTCCGAGAAAAATTGTTTTTCGAAAAATTTTCCGCTATTTCCCGCTGCGTTCCCGGATCAACGCCTGAAGCAGTTCGGGTTCATCCGTCGTGATGTAATCGACGCCCAGATTGAGGAAATACTCCATCTCTTCCCGTGTGTTCACCGTCCAGACATTTACTTCCAGCCCGAGAGCATGTGCTTCGGCGACCCAGTGTTCGTTGGCTTTGAGGATAGTGTTGCGGTAATCCATTCCGGCATATCCCCGCTCTTTGAGTTCTGCCGGGGTGAGGTCGCCGTTGAGGTGGAAGACCCGCGTTCCGGGCATCTGCCGGATGCACTCCGCTCCCAGTTCGTGGGCGAAGACGATGATTTCGGTGCGGTCGGCGACACCGTATTTTTCGAGCAGCCTTGCGACGAGCCCTACTTCGTAAGGGTATTTCGACTTGTCTTTGAGGTTCTTGATCTCCAGAATCAGCCGGGTTGCCGATGTTTTCCGCATGGCGCCGAGTATGGCTTCGAAAGAAGGAACGTACTCTCCGTTACTGAGTCTAGTCGCAAGGATATCTCCCGAGAGGGAGGTTTCCATGGCAAGGCCCTTGAATACCCGGTCGTGATTGGCGATAAGAACGCTGTCAGCCGTCAGCCACACGTCGAGTTCGGAGCCGTAACTGCTAATGGAGTCGGCTTTCAGGAAGGAGGTCACCGAGTTCTGGGCCGATCCTTCGGTTTTCCAGTAGCCACGGTGGGAGATGACCTTGGTTTGTACACCTTTGCCGGCCGTCTGGCCTATGGCGGGCATTATTGTGCTCAAGAGGAGCATCAGAAGAAATGTGCGTATAGTTCCGTTCATTTTTATGGTTTTTAGGTGGTTTATCATAAGGACAGCGAAGTGTGAAAAAAGTACTGATAAAAAATAGCATATTTTTTCTTCCCTGTTAACTAAAGTAATATAAATCGATAATCTTGCATTTGTATTCAGGGAAAGGGAAAACCGAATAAAAATGGCTAGTATCCCTGTTTTGCATTGTCACACAGATGTTTTCATTTATTGAGATATTGTTTGTTGTGGACAGAAGCATTGTAGTCACTGCGCAGCCTTTTTTACAAGGTTGAGAATCTCGATACTAAAGGCTTTCAATTCCCTCGTGCGCTGTTCCAATGCGGCGATCTGATGCGGGATTGCAATGTTGGAGAAGTGCGCATTGATGACCTTTACAATCTGATTATAGTTGTTGGCGAGTTTCTGAAACTGGAAATAAAAATCGTTCAGCCGGGCGACGAACTGCGTCTTCGACGGATCGCGTCTGACGACAACGAACTCCTCGGCGAAGATTCTTTTGACGATAAAACGGCTGCGGTTATGCTCCGATCCGGCTTTACAAAGCAACTCCTTGAAGCGAATATTTTGCTCTTCATTGAGCCGGAAAGAGTACTTATAACTCGCAGTTTCAGGCTTCCGGGCATTTCTGTTTGTCTGTTTACGATTGGTATCCATATATGGCTTAAAAAAGGGTCGCGACTCGGGAGAACGCCCAGCCTCGCAGAGCGAGCACCTTTATATGCCGAAAAACTTTTCGGCATACAAAGGTA
>ERZ1673695.224-NODE-224-length-97061-cov-26.136651_pt1 | contig 97061 bp, 108 predicted proteins | sample MGYA00580225_ERZ1673695 | MGnify/ENA primary metagenome ERZ1673695 (study PRJEB41218, sample SAMN15661739) | gut metagenome | host: Homo sapiens | place: Canada: London | collected 2015-08-20/2019-03-30 | study: EMG produced TPA metagenomics assembly of... | reverse complement strand
CGTTTTTTGAACCGCCTATGGCGGTAATAGGTTCTAAGCCGCCGGAGGCAATTATTAAAATCCGTAATTTTGGGCGGCGTGTACGGCCAAAATTACATCTTCAGCGAGACAAAGAGACATATATTCCCAATTAACAGCACGAACCGGCAGAAATTTATTTAATCGTTGATTTGCAGAGCAAAATAATAAATAGCAGCTAATTAATCAGGATTAATTTAACGCGGCAATAAAATAAAGAACCCGTCTGACAGATGCCAAACGGGGTTAGATTTAGCTTAATCTCTATTCTTCTATGCTTTGGTTAAGTTTTATGTCGGCCGGTCCATCGTTGGATTCACGGATATACGCGGTATACGGACCCTTTGAAAGGGGCGCGTCGTTAAAGTACACCTTTGAGATGACGCGGTTGCTGCCATACAGTTCAAACCAGCCATTGCCGTACATACGGGAAATTATGCCGATGTCTGATATCTTAAACTTGGTACTTTTACCGAGCTTCTTGACCAGGCAGCGTCTAAGCGTATAGCGAACGGTTACCGCCAGTATACAGGCGATAATAAATACTATCAGCGGCAAGGCTGTAAGCACCGCCATAAGCGGCTCCCTAATGCTGCGGATGCTTAACAATACAAGCGCTATACCTGTGATAAGCAATGCCAGGGCGTCCGGAAGATAGCTGGCAAGCGTAAAATTGCGCTTGCATTGGCTACAAGAGGCTATCTGAACCGGCACCAGAAGGCCGCCCTTTGAGATATCGCTGCTGTTATCCGGATTGGGATGCTTATGCCCTAAATCAGCAACGGCGTAACAGGTACGCTTGCGCTTTACATCGTCGTTGCATAATAGGCAGTGGGAGCTTTCCGCTGCACAACGCACCAGTTCTATCGGCATGAGTATAGCCGTATCGCGAAGCTCCCTGCCAGCCTTGACCTTTTCCTCACGGGGCAATTTGTTTACAGGGCATTCATTGCACCCGGGCATGTTAAGAAGCCTGCAGTCGTCTCCGCCCCTTAGCGGGCAGTCTTCGTTTGTATATCTGTTTTCCACTTTGCCTCCTAATGACTAAAACACACATAAGCTAAAAGGCGTTCATCTCCGGCATCTCGGTAAGCTCCATTGGCTCAAGTGCGGTAAGGTCGGAGAACGACGGTCTATCCGGCTGGCCGGCAGCCTCCGCGGCAAGGGCCGCATAGTCCTCATCGCTGTCGGAGAGGATACGTTCGGCGTGAACCTGATGGTCTATTGCCGCATTATCGCGCACATTGCTTTCCACCTGTATATCAATGTTGCGGTAGCGCTTGAGTCCGATTCCAGCCGGAATGAGCTTGCCGATTATTACATTTTCCTTCAGACCAACAAGCGGGTCCACCTTTCCCTTCGTAGCGGCCTCGGTAAGAACTCGGGTCGTTTCCTGGAATGACGCCGCGGACAGGAATGAGTCGGTAGCGAGCGCGGCCTTGGTAATGCCCATAAGCTTGCGCTTTGACTCGGCAGGCTGGCCCTCCGCCCCAATAACCCTGCTGTTCTCCTGTTCAAAGCGGAATATATCTATAAGCTCGCCAGGAAGCAACTGGGTATCTCCGGCATTGGTCACCTGAACCTTGCGCAGCATCTGCCTGATAATTATCTCAATGTGCTTATCGGCGATTTCAACGCCCTGGTCGCGGTATACGCTCTGAACCTCTTTAAGCATATAGGACTGGACCTGATTAACGCCCTTAATGCTTAGTATCTCATGGGGATTTACAGAGCCTTCGGTAAGCTCGTCTCCGGCCGCCACAAAGTCGCCGTCGGCAACCTTGAGTTTAGAACCAAACGGTATAAGGTATTTTTCGGTTTCACTCTCGTTTGTTATTACAGCTTCGGTCTTCTTTCCGGTCTGTATGTGTACAGTGCCGGCAATTTGGGATATCACAGCCAGGCCCTTAGGCTTTCTGGCTTCGAATATTTCCTCAACGCGGGGGAGACCCTGCGTTATATCATCAGCCGACGCGACGCCGCCGGTGTGGAACGTACGCATCGTCAGCTGCGTTCCAGGCTCTCCGATAGCCTGGGCCGCTATTATTCCCACGGCTTCGCCGATATTTACAGGGTGGCCGGTAGCCAGGTTGACGCCATAGCATTTTGCACATACGCCGTGCTCGCTTCTGCATGTGAATACAGTGCGGCAGACAACGCTCTCAACACCAGCCGCGATTATAATATTGCGCAGCTCATAGGTGATAAGCTCGTTTGCCCCAATTATTTGCTCACCGGTTTCAGGATGACAGACCGGCTCGGCCGTATAACGGCCAAGAATTCTGTCGCCTAGAGGTTCGATAATCCTATCGCCGTCCTTTATCGCCTCCACGCGTATTCCCTTAGTGCTGTCGTTTCTAAGCTTAAAACAGTCGTCCTCACGTATGATTACATCCTGAGAGACATCGACGAGACGCCTGGTGAGATAACCAGAGTCCGCGGTTCTGAGGGCGGTATCGGCAAGCCCTTTCCTTGCGCCATGCGATGAAACGAAAAACTCAAGAACCGTAAGGCCTTCTCTAAAGTTGGAGCGAATTGGAACTTCAATAATCTGACCGCTGGGATCAGCCATAAGTCCACGCATGCCGGCAAGCTGGCGTATCTGGTTGGTGCTTCCGCGGGCGCCGGAGTTCGCCATCATGTAAATCGGGTTCCACTCGTCAAGGCTGTTCATCAGGGCGTCGGTTACGTTTTTGGTGGCCTGCTCCCAGATCTTAATGATGTGCTCACGGCGTTCCTTTGCGGTGATAACGCCCATCATATACATATCCTCAATTTCTATGACCCTGTCTTCCGCATCGGCGAGCATCTGCTTTTTCTGCTCGGGTACGATTATATCCCTATAGCCTACGGTTATTCCACCTTTGGTGGAATATTTAAACCCTAGGCTCTTGATATTATCAAGCATATTCGACGTAGAAGTTGCTCCGTGCCTGCGGTAGCAGCAATCGACTATGGCCGCCAGCGTCTTCTTGGTTACCTTTTCATCTATCTCAAGCTTGAACGCATTTTCAGGCAGCGACCTGTCGACAAATCCGAGATCCTGAGGAATAGCTCCGTTGAATATAAGCCTGCCCACAGAGGTGCTTATGACCTTGCTGCGGATCCCGCCGTCGATTTCCCGCTGAATGCGTACTTTTATCTTAGCGTGAAGAGTTACGTCGCCGCTTTGATATGCCATCAGCGCTTCGTCCTCGGAGGAAAACGCTTTGCCTTCGCCCTTATCGCCGTCGCGCTGCAGGGTAAGGTAATAGCAGCCCATTACCATGTCCTGCGTTGGGCTTACCACAGGCTTGCCGTCCTGGGGTTTAAGTATGTTGTTTGAAGCAAGCATGAGAAAACGCGCCTCAGCCTGAGCCTCAACGGATAGAGGCACATGTACGGCCATCTGGTCCCCATCAAAGTCAGCGTTATATGCTGGACATACCAGAGGATGAAGCTTAAGCGCCCTGCCTTCCACCAGCACGGGCTCAAAGGCCTGTATACCAAGCCGGTGCAGGGTCGGAGCGCGGTTGAGAAGCACCGGATGGTCCTTTATAACCTCCTCTAGGGCGTCCCATACTTCCTTGCTTACGCGTTCTATCTTGCGTTTTGCGCTCTTTATGTTGGTCTGGGGATCGTTCTCCACCAGCTTTTTCATTACAAACGGCTTAAACAGCTCAAGCGCCATCTCCTTAGGCAGTCCGCACTGATACATCTTAAGTTCAGGCCCAACTACAATTACGGAACGGCCAGAGTAGTCTACGCGTTTTCCAAGAAGGTTCTGCCTAAAACGCCCTTGCTTTCCGCGCAAAAGCTCTGAAAGGGACTTTAGCGGCCGGTTGTTTGCGCCTGTAACGGCGCGGGTACGCTTGCCGTTGTCTATAAGCGCGTCGACCGCTTCCTGAAGCATACGCTTTTCATTTCTTACAACGATGTCCGGCGCATGAATTTCAAGCAGCTTCTTAAGCCTGTTATTGCGGCTGATTACACGGCGGTAAAGATCGTTAAGATCGCTTGCGGCGAACCTCCCGCCGTCAAGCTGTACCATTGGCCGCAGATCGGGAGGAATAACGGGGATGACGTCCAGTATCATCCATTCCGGCTTATTGCCGCTCTTAATAAACGCTTCAACCACCTCAAGACGCTTAACTGCGTTGGCGCGCTTTTGGCTCTGAGCGGAAGCTTTGCTTATCTCCGTGCGGAGATCTTCAGCCAGTTTTTGAAGGTCGAGCTTCTGAAGCAGCTCCTTAATTGCCTCAGCGCCCATGCCTACGCGGAACCTCTTTGGCGCCACGCGGGCTGCCTCACGGCGGTATTCCATCTCAGTCATGAGCTTTTTATGCGGTATATCGGTATCGCCAGGATCAAGCACCACATACTTTGCAAAATATATGACCTGTTCAAGCGATTTTGGGGACATATCCAAAAGCATCTTCATCCTGCTCGGGGTTCCGCGGAAATACCAGATATGCGAAACCGGGGCCGCAAGCTGTATGTGGCCCATACGCTCACGGCGGACCTTGGATTTTGTCACCTCAACTCCGCATTTGTCGCAGATAACGCCCTTATGCTGTATCCGCTTATAGCGTCCGCAGTGGCATTCCCAGTCCTTCGTTGGTCCAAATATGCGTTCGCAGAACAGCCCGTCCTTCTCGGGCTTGAGCGTCCTATAATTTATTGTTTCAGGCTTTTTAACCTCACCGTGAGACCACTCAATTATTTTTTCAGGTGACGCAAGGCCTATTTGTATAGCGTCGAAATTAGTAAGCTCGAACAAAGCGTTTCTCTCCCTTCAGCAGTATGCGTTTGGCTTATTCTCCGTCAAGGTTGTCATCCGGTTCATTGCCTTCTATTATAAAATCATCTCCAAATTCAAACTGTGAGGAGGGGTCGGTTTCATCATCTGCCAGGCCCTCGTTATTATCCTCAAGGTCGTCTTCAAATTCGTCGTCCTCGAACTCGTCGAACTCAGAAAAACCTCCAAACTTAGCCGGCAGTATATCCTCGGCCTTATCCAGATCTGGCAGTTCTGTTTTAAACGCTACGGGTTCTTCCGCCTCCATCATATCATCGATTTCGATTTCCTCACGGGTGTCGGTCAGAACCTTTATATCAAGCGCAAGCGATTGAAGTTCCCTAATCAGAACCTTAAACGATTCAGGTACGCCAGGCTCCGGTACGTTTTCGCCTTTGACAATGGCTTCGTAGGTTTTTACACGGCCGATTACATCGTCGCTCTTTACCGTCAGAATTTCCTGCAGCGTATTGGCGGCGCCGTAAGCCTCCAAAGCCCACACCTCCATCTCGCCAAAGCGCTGGCCTCCGAACTGGGCCTTTCCGCCGAGGGGCTGCTGGGTTACCAGCGAGTACGGGCCGGTGCTTCTGGCATGGATCTTGTCGTCTACAAGGTGAGCTAGTTTTAAATAGTACATATAGCCTACGGAAACGCGGTTCTCAAACCGTTCGCCCGTTCTGCCGTCGTACAGATACGTTTTGCCGTCTTCGTCACATCCTGCCATCCTAAGACATTCCGCTATATCCTTTTCAGTCGCTCCGTCAAAAACCGGCGTTGCTATATGCCATCCGCGCTCCTTTGCTGCGCGTCCTAAATGAAGCTCCAGTACCTGCCCTATGTTCATACGCGACGGTACTCCCAGCGGGTTTAGAACGATTTGGAGCGGAGTTCCATCCGGCAGAAACGGCATGTCTTCAGGAGGAAGGATACGCGATATAACGCCCTTGTTTCCATGGCGGCCAGCCATCTTGTCGCCAACAGAGATCTTGCGTTTTTGCGCAATGTAAACGCGCACAAGCTCATTTACCCCGGGCGACAGCTCATCCTTGTTTTCACGGGTAAATACCTTAACGTCTACGACAATTCCGTCTTCACCATGCGGAACCCTAAGCGACGTATCCCTTACTTCGCGGGCCTTTTCACCAAAGATTGCACGCAGAAGCTTTTCTTCGGCCGTAAGCTCGGTTTCGCCCTTTGGCGTCACCTTTCCAACGAGGATATCGCCCGTGTGCACCTCGGCGCCAATGCGGATAATTCCCCGTTCGTCAAGGTCTTTCAGCGCGTCGTCACCTATATTTGGAATGTCACGCGTTATTTCCTCCTGGCCAAGCTTGGTATCCCTGGCCTCAAGCTCGTGTTTTTCTATATGTATGGATGTAAATACGTCGTTTCGCACCAGTTCTTCGCTGATGAGTACGGCGTCCTCATAGTTATAGCCTTCCCACGGCATAAATCCAATCAGTATGTTCCGGCCCAGGGCGATTTCGCCCTGCTCCGTTGAGGTTCCGTCGGCGATGACGTCGCCTTTAGCGACCCTGTCGCCTTCAGAGACGATGGGACGCTGGTTTATGCAGGTTCCCTGGTTGGAACGCCTAAACTTTATCAGCCTGTACTCATGCTCTTTACCAGCGTCGTCGGCTATGATAATATTGCGGGCGCTTACGCGCTTAACCGTGCCGCTTTCATTTGCCAGGACAACCACGCCCGAATCATGAGCGGCCTTATATTCCATACCTGTCCCTACAATAGGGGCCTCAGGCTTTAGCAGCGGAACCGCCTGACGCTGCATGTTAGACCCCATTAGGGCCCTGTTTGCGTCGTCATTCTCAAGGAAGGGTATCATAGCCGTAGCAACCGATATCAGCTGCTTTGGCGATACGTCCATATAGTGCACCTCAGAGCTCGGCACTTCGATTATTTGGTCGCGGTATCTGGCTACAACGCGGTCCTTGGCGAACCAGGAAGTACCATCATCGTTTACTATTAGAGGCTCGTTGGCCTGGGCCACTATGCAGTCCTCCTCCTCGTCGGCCGTCAGGTATACTACGTCGTCGAGTATGCGCTTGCCCTTTGCGTCAACAATACGGTAAGGCGATTCAATAAAGCCATACTCGTTTATGCGGGCATAGGTTGACAGGGAGTTGATCAGACCAATATTGGGCCCTTCCGGCGTTTCTATCGGGCACATACGCCCATAGTGGGAATAGTGAACGTCGCGCACCTCAAAGGTGGCCCTGTCGCGGTTAAGACCGCCCTGGCCAAGAGCGCTGAGACGGCGCTTGTGGGTAAGCTCTGCAAGGGGGTTGGTCTGGTCCATGAACTGTGACAGCTGGGACGAGCCAAAGAACTCCTTAATTGAGGCGGCCACAGGCCTGGGATTGATGAGATTGCCAGGCGTGGCGGAATCCATATCCTGCACAGACATGCGCTCCTTTACCGTGCGCTCAAGCCTCGTAAGGCCGATTCTAATATGATTCTGAAGCAGCTCGCCGACGGATCTGATCCGCCTGTTTCCAAGATGGTCTATATCGTCGGCCTTGCCGATGCCGTAATTCATCCCAATCAGATAGCTGACGGACGCCACCATATCGTCAGCTACGATGTGGCGGGGTATAAGCTCGTTAATATTCGCCCTTATATGGGCCTTAAGAGCGTCAGCATCCATGTCCTGAGCTGAGGACAGCAGGTCCATAAGGGTGGGGTAGTGCACCTTTTCGTTTATTCCGGCTTCGGCGGGATCAAAGGGAAGATGGCACGCCGCATCGACAAACCAGTTTCCAACAATGCGGACGCGTTTATCTTCCGCATATACATATATACCGCGAACGCCTGCGTTCTCAATGTTTAACGCGGCGTCACGGCTGATTTCCGCGCCCTCCTCAACGAGGATTTCACCGGTGTTAGGATCAATTACATGCTCGGCGGCTGTGTATCCCGCGATTCTGGCGGACAGGCACAGCTTTTTGTTAAACTTATATCTGCCGACTCGTGCTAGGTCATAGCGCTTGTCAAAGAAAAGCGTCTTCATTAGGTTGCGGGCGCTTTCGCTCGTAGGCGGTTCCCCTGGCCTTTGCCTTTTATAAATCTCTATAAGTCCGTCTTCCTCAGACTTCGCGGTGTCCTTTTCCAAAGTGTTGAGTAGCCGTTCCTCTTCGCCCAGGAGTTCAACAATTTGCGCGTCGGTTCCATAGCCTATAGCGCGCAGCAAGGTGGTTATAAACAGCTTGCGCTGGCGGTCAATCTTAACATACAATATTTCATTGCTGTCGGTTTCGTATTCTAGCCACGCGCCCCTGTTGGGGATGATCTGGGCGGAAAACAGGCGTTTTCCCACCTTATCAATGGTCATGTCGTAGTATGCGCCCGGTGAGCGGACCAGCTGGCTTACGATTACGCGTTCGGCCCCATTGTATATAAATGTCCCCTGCTCGGTCATAAGCGGGAAATCACCCATAAACACATCTTTTTCATCGATGAGCGCGCCCGTTTCTCTGTTGATAAGGCGGACGTGTACCCTCAGCGGCGCAGAGTATGTAACATCCCGGTTCTTGCATTCTTCAACGCTGTATTTGGGATTGTCGGCATCTATCTTGTAGCCTACAAACTCCAAAAGCAGCTTGGCTGCGTGGTCGGTAATAGGTGAGGCGTCCCTTAGCGCCTCCATAAGATCCTCGTTTACAAACCTCCTGTATGAGTTCTTTTGTACCTCAATCAGGTCGGGCATGTCGAGAACTTCGGATATCTGGGAATAGCTCATCCTCGTTCGTCTACCCAACTGCACCTCATGCACCATCGCGTTCACTCCTAACTGATGTTTGTGGTTTTCACCATGTCAAAGCTTTTTTGGCGTATAAGCGCGCCGTCTACACAGTTTTCAGGCCAATGCTGAATTATGTACATTATAAACAATGCAACTGCGAGGAGCGCACAGTATACCGCTGCGTCAGACATTACCTGAACAGGAAGGCATTACCTTACCTGAAAGTAATACCCAGTTTGCTGATTTTCTATACTTCCAGGCAAATATAATGGTACAAAAACGCATAACACGCGCAGTATACCAATGCTGATGCAGTATAATATTTTATCATCGTATGTCAACAGTGTCAACGCAATATAGGACCTCATCAATTAATATATTTGTATAAACGGCTGAACAAAATATAGGTATATGGCTGCAATGTAAAACCACATCCTTAAAAGTACTGGCGGGGAGGTATTTTAATCGTTGTTTATTTAAAGTATAATATCCAGTCTGTTAAGGCTTATGGGGTTTAACCAATAGTAATCCATAAAAGCCGGCTCACGTTCAGCGTGACGCATCCAATATAGCCAGTGGATAGAAATCAGCTCAACGATCTTTATTTTTATCATGGGTAAAAAGTGCCTAATTGCGCTATGCGGAGATTTATGGGAGTTTCCCGGGCGGTTCAATTTGGGGAGAACCTGCTGCTTTGGCCCGTTTATATCAGCTTTAAACCTAAAAAGTGGAAGGGTAGAATGAAGGTTGAATATTCGCGGCAAGCTGCTAAACCCGACTGCAGCGATGCGTTATTATTCAATCCCATTGGCGATTGTGGCGATTTATTTGGAGGCTGTTTCCGGTTTGTGGATAGAAAACTGAATACGCCTTGGAAATACAGCGGGAGGGCATTCTGCTTATTGATGTTTAATTCCCTTTTAAAATACTAAATTATGCTTTTGTCAGCTTATTAATTTTATAAAGAGAAAACAAAAAGAATTAGCAAACCAACAAGTTAATAAAAAGCTTATATATCAAGACTTTAAAGGTATCCGTTTTTAAGGTGCATATCTTATTAGTTGCTAATTGTGCGACTAATCTAAGTATAACCCACGCTACACTGATATAGTCATTATATATCTAAATAAACCTTATGTCAATAAGTATGTATAGTATTAAAACAAACTATTCCTTAAATTCGCTTGGTTGCAATAAGGCATAACAAAAAACCAAATGTCAAGGGTGAGCTTTGCTCATTTACTTGCCCTTTACATTTGGTTTGTTATGCTAAAGTTCATATGCGAATTTGAAGGTATCTTAATCCCTATTTCCATTGTATGCATGCAAGCATGCACCATGTCAATTAAGGGATTAAGAACTATTGTGATTAAATGTTAACGTTGCTTGATAATAGCAGCTTTTTTCATTATATGGCGGGTACTCCATATAGTATGTGTTTTCTTTCTATGTATCCCGCCTCTATTAGCTTTCTTAATCTTCTGTCGCACGCTCTTTCGCCCGTAAACCCTGCCAGTTCTCTGATGTGTCTTCCTAAGCACACTCTCCACCTGTCTATCTCTCTCATTACCTTCTTATCTCTCTCCATAATTCTCAAATTCTTATTCATTTCTTCTCCCTTCTTCTCTCTTATTCTCTTCTTTCTCTTCTCGTTCTTCTCTTGTCCTTACTCTTTTTTTATTTATTATTTTTTGTTGCGTAATGTTTCAACATGTTGTGGGTGTGTAGTCTCGCGTTTTTAAGGCGAGACTACACACCCACAACGCAATAAAAAACACCGATATTTAGCCAAAAAAAGAGTAAGGACAAGAGTAAAAACCAGTATATTTAATTTTATTGCTGTATTAGCATGAGTAGAACAGGAAAAAGACACCATATTAGAACATAATCTGACGGCGGTAAATTGTTGATTTTGACAGGGACAGGCAAGTTTTAACATGATTTTGAATAATATATCTTGAAATAAAAAAGCAATACCTTTTTAGGAATTGCCAAAAAAAATCGTAAAGTTACTACTTTACGAGTGGTTATTGGAACACTATGAATTCCTTAACCAAGAATATTATATTAGATTATGTTTTATTTTGTCAAGGGGTTTTTAAAAAGTTTTTTAAAAATTATTGTTTATTTGCGAATTGTGTCGCAGAACAATACTCTCAAGGAGCTTTTATGGTCAAAATCTGGGTCAAATGAGGTGTTGCGGTTGTCTAGACGAGGGGACAACATAAGAAAAAGGAAAGATGGACGCTACGAAGGACGTTATATAGATAGATACGACGAACAGGGAAAGGCTTGTTATAAGTCTGTTTATGGTTCTTCTTACACAGAAGCCAAAAACAAGCTTTTAACGTCTATTCAATTTAATATGTCAGCTAATATTGTTTCTACTGAAGCCTTATGCAATGAATATCTTGAATCGATAGTTACTAGGGTTAAACAATCGACATATGCCATTTACTACAGGCAAGTACAGGAGCATATTATACCCTACTTTAAAAACATTAATGTAGACAGGATAAACAATGATATAGTAAACAGGTTTATCAATGATAAATCAATTAAAGGAAGGCTTGATAAAAAAGGGGGGCTATCTCCTAAGACAGTAACTGATATATTATCGTTGCTCAATCAAATATTGAGTTTTGCAAGAAATAAAGGCTATTTTGCTGGTACATTTAATATTGCTAAACCCAAAAGCCAGACAAAAACGTATAATATATTGAGCTTTGAAGAACAAAAAACTTTGGCTAAGTATCTACAGATTAATACTACCCCTACTAAATTAGGTGTTTTGATAAGTTTGTACACAGGCATCAGGCTTGGGGAGCTATGTGCATTAAAATGGTCTGATATAGATATACCAAATGGGACATTAAAGATAGATAAGACAATACAGAGGATAAAGAATACAGATAAGTATAGCAAAACAAAAACAAGGATAATAATAGACAAACCAAAAAGCCAAAAATCAATAAGGGTTATCCCTTTACCATCATTTCTCTTAAAAGAACTATCTGTTAATCAATCGAACGATAGCTATTATATACTTACCGGAAATAACAAATACGTTGAACCCAGAACATACCAAACAATATTTAAAAAGATGTTAAAAGAAGCCGGATTAAATGATATTAACTTCCATACTTTAAGACATACATTCGCAACCAGAGCTATAGAACAAGGCTTTGATGTAAAGGCATTAAGTGAAATACTAGGACATTCCAGTGTTAAATTCACCTTAGATTCATATGTCCACCCGTCTCAAGAATTGAAAAAATTAAGCATGGAAAAGTTGGCTTGCTGTTATTAATGGTCAAATTAATAGCTTTACATTAGGAAAACCCTTTTATATCAATGATTATCGGTCTTGTATTCTTAAAGTAGTAACTTAACGATTTTAAGGAATATTTTGTTCATAGTATACCCCTGACTGCTTTTAAGTATACTATGGATATTTGAAATCGAAATAATTTAATATAAATATTATAATGAAATCAAAATTAAATATAAAATGCGATTTTTTCTTTGGTTTTAGTATATAATTATAAAAAATGTAATATAAAGTTACTGCTTTACTTGAATTATAAATAATACTACACCGGAGGAAATGACATGAAACTATCGTTAATAATCAATATCAACAATAAAGAGCTTGTTAAAAATGTGCGTCAAATCCATCGTAAACTTGAGGATGAAACAAACTCTTTTTCTTATTCTGTTCATGATTACCATATTCTAGTTTTAAATCTTATGCCCTTTGTCGATGTAAACATAGACAATAGCATTCTAAATAATTATAAATCAATTTTCTCGGAATGTTTTAAAAATGTTAAGAAATTCAATATGGAGTTCTATGGGTTTACAGTAAACAGATATGGGCGTATAATATACGCAAAAGTTGATAGTCCAGTACTCAAAGATATTAGAAATACAATCTTAATACCAACCCTAAAGAAAAATGGGGCTAAATTTATTGACGAAATGTGTAAACCGGGAATACCTCTTGTAGTGAACCGCAATGCTAAAATCTTGTTGGCTGAACGGCTAAATGCTGAGGATAACCGCCAGTTCTTAGGTACTCAAGAGGCTAACAGCATTGACTTTGTTATTAATGACTTTTATATCCATAGTAGGTTTATTTTGGATAGGTATTTTCTTTCTTAAGTCTGTTTCCTTCTTCTATATAGAGAGAAAAACATATCAGGGTTTATTTGATATGTTTTTCTCTTTAGCAATTATCTTACTTCATTCTTATGTGTTCTCCCTTTCCGCTTTCTTTCATCATTCTATCCAATGGGTTATAGCTGTTAAATCCTATTTTGAGTTCATCTGAATACAGGTTGACGTAGTTCTTTACCATTTCTATACTGCTGTGCCCTAATATCTTTTGCAGGGTAAATATATCACCCCCATTTAATATCCAGTTCTTAGCAAATGTGTGCCTGTACGCATGTATTGAGGTCTTCAATATCCCTCGCTTCTGGTTATATCTTTTTATCTCTGACTGTATTGTTCCTGTGGATAATTTACCCCCATATACTGTACAAAACAATGGTTCTTCTGGTTCACCTTTCCTGTATGTCAGGTATTCCCTTAATACCTTGCCTAGTTCCTGCGATAGGGGTATTATCTGTTGTTTCCTGTTTTTTGTTTTCTTCATGATTATTTCACCATCTTTAAAGTTTATGTCCTCAAGTTTTAACTCCGCCAATGTTGACAGTCTGTTCCCTGTTGCAAGCAGGTAGTTTGTCATTACCCATGTCCTGTATTCCGCAAAATTACATTTCTTCATATCTGGCTTTTTCAGTAATATCCCTAATTCCTCTTTTGTATATGTTTCCTTAACTTTTTTCCCTGCTCTTATTAACTTAATCGCAAATCCCTTTATATATCCCCTTTCCATTCCAAAGTATGCTATTGCCCTTACTGCTGTTATGTAAGCATTAATTGTTACTTCGTTTACTGTCCCTTTATTCTTCAAGTGGAATACATACTCGCTTATTACCTCTTCATTAAATTCTGAACACTGCTGTTCTACGTCATAGAAGCTGCTGAACAGCTTGAAACAGTTATCATAGTGTTTTAATGTCTTGTCCGTTACATTGAGATATTCCCTTGACTTCCTGAATTCATTGTATAGTTCCCTGAAACTGATGTCCTTTTCATTTGAAGAAATATATAGCTTCTTCATAAATTTTCCCCCTTCTTAACATAAATGTATTCATATGTAGTGGGGTTATTACTTATTTTTGCATACTTTATTGTCTTAAAAAACTAAGAAAAATTAAGTGTGCAATTTTCCCATAAAGCCTACTATCAGACTGTTATGTCATGCTATTCTTAAAACGGACAAACCCTTGATATATATGGACTTGTCCGCTTCCTCTTCCTTCCTCTTGTTTTCTCTTGGTGCTCCCTTATCTGCACTTTTAATTATTAATTAAGCGGCGATCAAAATTCGCCGCTTTGTGGTATCACTGATTACTTATTTCATCTATCCAGCACTGGTCGCTATCCAGTTTGATTGTAAGTATCCTTCCGGCGTTATCGGGCGATTTCGCCTGATGATATTTCAGCAGAATTTTGTCCGGGCCCAGCCTTGCTAATATTTCAAGCTTGCCAGTCTCATGTGACATTACATATTTAAACCTTTTTGCATGTCCGTTAAGCATGGCTTTTGCGTCTTCAATAATATCCACGGCGCTTAACAAAGGAACCTGAAAGCGTTCCTTTACCCCTAATACAGGCCTGCACTGAAATACGTAATAGGGAACCACGCCAAACCTTGTAAGGCAATTCATAAGCCCTGAAAGCGTTTCGGGCTCGTCATTGACTCCGCGCAGAAGGACCGTTTGATTGCTTATTACAACCCCGCAATCGCGTAAGGCTCTGACGGCACGGTATGATTCCTCGGTAAACTCATGGGGATGGTTAAACTGGGTTACAACATATAGCTGCTTTTTTTCAGTATGCTTCCTCAATAGCTTGAGAAGCTCCTGATCTCCATATATTCTTGAAGGCATGACAACCGGAATTCGTGTTCCAAACCTTATAAGATTGAGGTGATCCATTGCAGTTAAATCCGACAGCATCTGGTCGATAATCCAATTACTGTTCAGCAGGGAATCCCCTCCTGATAACAGCACGTTGTCAATACACTTTGTCTTTCCAATATATTCAGATATATTCGAAAGCATTTTAGCAGTCTCGTCGTCAGAGATGCCTACCATACGCTTCCTGAAGCAGTGCCTGCAATACATGGCGCAGATATTTGTGGAAAGCACCATCGCGGTTTTGCTGTATTTGTGTTGAAGCCCGTTCATAACCGTATTGCTGGTCTCGCCGCTGGTATCCGTACGCCCTGATGAATCGGCTTCAAGGGCGGCCGGCACACACATTTTCCTGATTGGATCCTGTGGATCGTCCTTATCTATCAATGCAAGATAGTAAAGAGGTATTGACATGGGATATGTTGATGATACTTGTTTAACAGCGGCAAACTCCTCGTCTGACATTGGGATATGCATGCGTAACTCTTCCGCTGTTGTAATGTTGTGTTTTAATTCCTGTCTCCAGTCCATGGAAATGTTCCTCCTTTCTTAAACACTTAAATATTAGTATACCATAATAATAGGCGTAATGATAAGTTTCGGCGATCAATATTGTCACGTAATTTTTATATTCAAATCGGAGTTATACGTGACGTGCATAGTACATATTTTTATTTAAACGAAAATTTGATATAATGCCGTTGCTTCCATTTATTTAGTAAAAGCCGTTTACAACGGGCATTTATGCTGTTAAAATATTATGTGGCGTTTTATAAGCCGTTTGTTAACTTATGTTAAATTATCCTATATAGGGGGAACGTTTTAAATGAAATCTTATACCGCGAAGGAAATCCGCAATATTGGCCTGTTTGGACATGGCGGAGAGGGCAAGACAACGCTTACAGAAGCTATGCTTTACAATGCAGGGCTTCTAGACCGCATGGGGCGCGTGGAGGATGGAACGACGACGACGGACTATGATCCGGAGGAGGTCAAGCGTACGGTTTCGATAAGCATGGCCGTGGCGCCTTATGAATGGAAGAATACCAAGATTAATATTATTGACACCCCCGGCGGCTTTGATTTTTACGGAGAGGTCGTTGAAGCCATGGCGCTTGCCGACTCTTCGCTGATAGTTGTCGGAGCGGTTTCAGGTCCTGTGGTTGGTACTGAAAAGGCGATGGCTATGTGCAAAAAAACCGACAAGCCAAGGATGATAGTAATAAATCAAATGGACAGGGAAAACGCCAATTTTGACAAGGCGATGGACGCCCTGATAGAAAAGTTTGGCCCATCGGTTGTACCGATTCAGCTTCCAATAATGGAGGGCGGAGCGTTTAAAGGCTATGTTGACCTCACTACAATGACGGCAAATATGTTTGATGGAAAGGGCGTTAAAGAGGTTGCCATACCCAGCGCTCTGGAGGCGCGCGCTGAGGAGCTGAGGGAAGCGCTTACCGAGGCGGCTGCCGAGAGCGATGAAGAACTAATGGTGAAATACTTTGACGAGGGCGCGTTAAGCCAAGATGAAATTATAGCGGGCTTATGCGCGGGCGTAAGGGAAGGAATTGTCACGCCTGTGTGCTGCTGTGCGGCACAGCCAAATGTTGGCGTTACAACCCTTATGGATAATCTTATACATTATATGCCCACAGCGGATACGGCAAAGCCGCGCGCTTCGGTAAATGCGAAAACCGGCGAGCCGTGCGACCTGATCCAGGGCAAGTTTGCAGCCCAGATAATGAAAACCGTTGCAGACCCGTTCGTAGGAAAGATTTCGCTAATGAGAGTATATTCAGGTACGCTTTCCACCTCTGTAGCCCCCTATAATTCCAATGCCGAAAAGAGTGAAAAGCCAGGCACGGTTTATATGATGCGAGGAAAGAACCTGATAACTGTGGATAAGGTAGAGGCAGGGGACATCGGCGCGATGGCGAAGCTTCAGTTTACAAATACCGGCGATACGCTATGCGATAGCTCCGCACCAGTCGTATTTGCTGAGCTTGAGTTCCCAAAACCCTGTATATTCCAGGCTGTAACCGCCAAGAAGCAGGGCGAGGAGGATAAGATAATTTCCGGGCTCAACAGGCTTAAAGAGGAGGATCCGACGATAACCCTGGAAAAGAACGCGGAAACGGGCGACGTCCTCCTTTGTGGATTGGGTAAGGCCCATATTGAGGTAACGTGCGCCAAACTGAAGAACAAGTTTAAAGTCGAGGCCCAGCTCAACGATCCTAAGGTGCCATATCGTGAGACAATACGCTCTATGGCGGAAGCGGAAGGAAAGCATAAAAAACAATCCGGAGGAGCGGGGCAGTTTGGTGTAGTACAGATGCGGTTTGAGCCGCTTGTGGAGGGAGACTTCGAGTTTGTAAACGCTATCGTTGGCGGCGTTGTGCCAAAGGAATTTATACCGGCCGTTGAAAAAGGGCTGAAGGAGGCCATGCAGCGCGGAGTTCTTGCGGGATATCCGATGAAGGGCGTTAAGGCTACGCTTTATGATGGCAAATACCATCCCGTCGACTCCAAGGAAGTAGCGTTTAAATCCGCTGCCAGGCTTTCTTATAAGGCGGCGTGCGCCAAGGCCAGCCCGGTATTGACTGAGCCGATCTACCGCTATGACGTTCTCGTGCCGGACGAATACATGGGGGATATAATGGGAGATATGAATCGGCGACGCGGACGTGTAATCGGAACCAATCCAACGTCCGAGGGCACAGAGGTAATTGCGGAGGCTCCGCTTTCAGAGATGTTTAACTACGCGACAGACCTCCGCTCCATGACGCAGGCCCGCGGCTCCTTCAAGATGGAGTTTGTACGCTATGAGGACGTTCCCGCGAACATAGCCCAGAAGATAATAGAGCAGGCTAAGAAGGATGAGGAAGACGACGAGTAAGGAACTTACTTGGCGGACTAAACAATAAACTCAAGTCCCGCAGAAGGCCTGCGGGACTTTTTAAAGTTTGCTTAATAGGAGGTATTATCTATCACTTGCCGCATTGCGTAAATAATTAAGCTTATATTGTTCAAAAGAGTATGGGGATATCCCCTGACCCAGCCCGCAGAATTTGCAGCGCTTGTTTACAAACACATGTACGTCAAGAGAATATGCCTTGCAATAGGTGCAGCGCGTTTTATGCCCGTTTGCGGAGTATGGTTCATACGTTTTACTGTATGAGCCGCTGTGCGTGTGCTGATGGGTACATACCTCCATGCCGCGCCTGTCCTGCGTACGCACGCCCATAGAGGAGCTGTAATACCGGTTCATTATGCTGCTGGCGTTTTCTACATGGTCAAGGCCCGCAATATGGCCGATTTCATGGGCTAGCACCTTGTTTATGCCAGTAGTGCCAAGGCTTTTAATGTTGTTATGTAAAATTGTCATTCGCCACTTTGTTATGTGGTTACTGCCGTTAACCGAGAAGACTTGAACATATGCGTACGAAGGGTCGCCTACTGAGGATCCAGGCGGCGTTGTGGTATCCAGTGTTATAAGGTTTGGACTGGTAGTACTCAGTGACATCGTTATATAGCTGCTACCCCATAAGGCTAGGGCGCTTGAAAGATTTTCATTATAACCATAATCGGAGAATAAAGGTCCATAAGTATATGTAATGTTTTTGCTCCCAATGTGATCCCAGCCGCTTACAGTCCATCCTGTTGTGGAATCGGTAGAGAATGTCTGTATGCTCAATGATTTCACAACGGGAACAAAACAAACTACCAACAAAAACGCTATTGCTAGCGATATTATCCTTTGTTTAATCATCGCTATTTACCTCCAGCCGGACGGCATTGAAGATCTAATCTGTTCGTAAAGCTCATCTTCACCGATCATCATCATCCACGTTTTGGCTGATGTGGACTCAAAACTCTTTTTGACCAACTCACTTTCGGAATTTATATACGCTCTAACGAACTCATCGCAAGCCGCTTTAAACGCTTCTCCCTTTTGCCCCCTATATTGCAGGGCCTTAGCAAGGCTTTCATCTGAAAGCGTGAGGAGTCCTACTCTTTCTAAAGATTCATGAACCGCAAAGCTGTCCCCCACTTTGAGCGCCATGGAGAACGGGTCGCCGCTAAGATAGTCAAACGCGCTGTAAAATGGGTGGGAAGAAACCGCGGCAATGAAAAGGCATTCGATGGATTCGGTGGGAACAAGGGCATCCTCCTCATAGCGCCTTGACGATTGGGCATTGGATACTGTAACTATATCGCCAACCCCAAGGCTGGTGGCTGAGGCGCTCGCCACAACGCCGGTAACCCTAACGGTATACATGGTATAATATTGGCCGCCCGGATGCAGCATAACCTCATTATGCTTCAAAACAACACCCGAAAATATTATGCCGTTATCCTTGTACAGGCTTGGTTCCATCCACAGGGAACTTGAGTATATCACTGAATCAAGGTCTTCCTTTACAACGGTTGCCTGCAGGCTTCCGTCTTCACTCAAGATTTGATCCCCAGGCTTATACACCTCATAGGATTGCGGATTTGAGCATCCTGCCGCCACTAAAAATAATAGCAAAATCAGCAAAAGGGGACATATAGTCTTTAACTGTTTCATAAATTTTACCTCCTTTATGAACTAATTATATAGTATAATATATGCAGATAGAAATCAACATGTGTTACAAAACTAGACAAAATTACTTAAAATTAGTACTTGTTTATAGGTGGTTTACCTCCAATTATCGGGCATATACTCATTAATTGAACTAATAAGCGCTTCCTCTGAAATGATGTACATACGTGAAGTCGCCCAATCGTCATTATAATTTGCCTTTACAAGCTCGCATCCTGAGTTTTTGTATAGGTTCACGAAATGATTGGCGGTAGTTTTAAAGCTGCCGACTGCTGAAACCAAAAGCTCCTTGAGAGTAGTATTCGAAAGGGGAAGCAAATTGGTTCCAGCGGGCTTAGGCCCAAGCGTGCCGCTGACAGCGTAGCTATCGCCGATCTTCAATGCGATTGAGAACGGATCACCCGTCATATAATAAAACGCGCTATACAGGCTGTCGTCTGATTTCCATGCAAAGAACATGCATTCAACCGAATCGGCGGGCAGCAGGCTATCACTTTGACCCTGCTCGAGGCGGCGGGATGAAATTGGATTTGAAACCTTGACTATATCCCCTGATTTTAGAGAGCTGCCTGTAGAGTCCGCAACAACGCCGGTAATTTTAACGGTAAACATCGAATAATACTTCCATCCGTCGCCGATTTCAACCTCATCATGCCTAAGCACAGTGCCTGTAAAGATGATACCATTATCCTTATATATCTTTGCCGGCATCCAGAGGGTGTCCGTCTGAGTTGAATAATCCAGTTCTTCGTTCAAGACGGTAGCTACGACATTGCCGCTCTCATACGTAATCGTATCTCCTGGACTATACACCGCATAGGTTTGCTTCTGATGACAGCCTGCCGATATAAGCAACAACAGAAAGGCCATCATAATAAGAATGGTTTGAGACAGTCTTTTCATTTCTGATTCCCTCCTTAAATTATATATTAACATATTATTGTATATACTGAAAAAGTGCAATAAATATTACAAATAAAGACAAAAAACTAAAAGGATAAATGACGAAAATATTTAGAATTCTTGCCTCCAATTATCAACAATGTCCTTTAATTGAACTGCTAAGCTATTCATTTGAAACTGCTCGGAACAGCTTAGATGTATATATGAACTCTTTAAAAGAGTGCCAGTATATAGATTATAAATCATATTTGAGTAAAAATATATAACACAAAAAGGACATCACGCGTGATGTCCTTTTAATCTTTAAACAACTATTAACCCTCTTCCTTACTGTCCTCAAACATTGACAGCTGTTCTGAAAAGCTCATCTCAAACAGCTTGTCCGACAGATGACCAAACATGTAGCTCATGGGCTGTCGCTCATGTATTGTATAAACGGCCTGGGCAAATAGCGGGGCGGCTGAGATTATCTTTATTTTGCTTGAATTTTTGATAGCGGGGCATTCAACCGTATCGGTTGAAACGAGCGTTTTTATCGGGCTTTGCTCAATCTTCTGGACGCCTGCTTCATTTAGCACCACATGTGACAGAAATGCGTATACATCCTTAGCGCCTTTATCCTTCAACCCATGAGCGACATCGGAAATCGTTCCGCCGGATATGGTGAAATCATCGACAACCAGGCAATTCTTGCCCTTAACATCGCCTATAATTTCAAGTACCTTTGCATTTTCGTCATGGGCGGTACGTACTTTATCGCCTATTGCAACAGGACGGTCAAACTCAGTCGCAAACAAACGCGCGCGTTTTGCGAATCCAGCGTCAGGGGACACGATTACAAGCTCGTCGTCAACTATGCCCATGCGGCGGGCGTATTCGCATAGAAGCTTTTGTCCATATAGGTGATCGACTGGTTTTGTAAAAAATCCTTGAACCTGAGCGCTATGAAGATCCATGGTTATTACGCGGTCGGCGCCCACTGTTTCGATACAGTCAGCACAGACGCGGGCCCTGATGCTAACACGCGGCTCGTCTTTTTTATCACCCTTGGCATATCCAAAATAAGGTATAATCGCGGTAACGGAACTGGCGCTTGCGCGCTTAAACGCATCTATCCAAAAAAGAAGCTCCACCAGTTCGTCGTTAGGACTTTTGCCTATCGATTGAACGATGAAGACATCGCTGTTGCGTATAGATTCGTCGACCCTGACAAATATATTTTTGTCAGAGAACTTGATTGTCGAAGATTCGCCGAGCTTGATACCCAGAAAGCTGCACATCTTTTCTGCAAAACCCCTTGAACTATTGCCCGCGAATATCCTTATTTCAGGCATATAAATCACCATTCCTTTCAGGCAATTAAAATCTATTCTATTTTAACACAGCAATACGGCGTTATCAACATAGATGCTTAAATTACTACCTTTTACCCTAAAAAGCTTGCAGACCCACGATTTCAAGACACTTTGGCACATGCGTGCTGAGGCTGATTATGGATAATAGCACAAACCCAAATCGGCAGAGGGTACAAAGCAGACAGGGACGGATACAGATTCATGGACAGCTCGCTTACGAACCAATTTTCTTGCCCGATTATTTCTAGAGGTTTTTCGAGATAAAATTGGCATGGACAAATCCTCATATTTGCACCAATCTTTAAGCAGATTTGCAGAAGATAAAAGGATCTTTCCACGTAAAATCTAACACTTAACAAAGATGCCGTACCTGAAAGAAGCAGAATATGTTATAATACCTTTTAAAAGGAGAATAGAATGAAGCGAATTACATTTTTAGTGATTGTGCTGGTAATTGCATTGTGCTGCTCATGCCGGTACATACATAACGACGGATTCACAGCTGCGGACCAGGATGAAATAGTTGTAAATATACACAATACATGTAATTCAGACATATATGGAGTACATATTGAGTATTACCTAGGAAATAAGGCAGTGGGTGGACATATTGCCTCATGTACACCTGAAATGGACGTAGCCTTCAAAAAGGGAGATATAATTTGCAACGCTATTCCGAAAGAGGCTTTTTTGCCCAACGAAGATCTAGAGGGTTTTGGGATTGAAACCTTTGTTATTTTAAAGGGTGGCAGGGAGGTAGGCGCCGGAGGTCTAATAAAATGGGACGCTGAGTTTGGAAAGACGTATGAGATGGTATTGTCGGATAGCGGCAACAATGGCGAGTATTATTTGTCGTTGAATTATGAATAGATAATTATGAATACGCTCGAAAGCAGGCCCTATTCTTTTGACCTGCTTTTAAGCATATCACTATAAAATTATATGGTCGGATGCCGTTTGCGAATGATTCATAACAATAGCTTTAGGCGTGTCATCGGTTCAAACAGGCGTAATAACTATTCCATCTGCATAAAGCAGGCCGACACATGGAATGATTCATTGCCGGGCATCCTTCCAGAACGTATTTCAGTTGTTACAAAGCCCATTGATCTATATAAGTTGATTGCGGGATCATTTCCTGCCAGCACCTCAACACAAAGGGGCCTTATTGCAGCGCTTTCGATAACATGTTTAACAAGAAGACGTCCTATTCCGCGGCGCGCCAACGCCGGGTCGACATATAGCCAAGCAAGCTCGTCGCGGGAGTACGCTACAAATCCCGCCACTATTTCGTCCGCTAAGGCAACATAGATTGTATAATCAAATAGACCCTCGTTAAACGCCGCTTGGGAAAGCGGTACAAAAGCCTCGGCTAAGCCTGCTAAACGCAGCTCATCCACTCGCGCTTTATCGTGAATTTCCATCATCCGGGGCCAATCGGCAGGATGATATTCTCTAATAAATATGTCCATATATCTGCGCCCTTTCCGTATCCATACAGTAAAATTATGTATATATTAACCAATATTTTACTAATAGTCAATGACTTAAGTGATGACAGCGGAATTGTAAACAATTATCCGCGCATCAGACAGTAAGCCATAGCTACCAAGGCAATATAAAGACAAAATCTACTGTGTGAATCATTCGACTATCTAGTTAGCTAATCGAACACAAAAATACCGCAGCCCCAAAAGGAGCTTCGATATTGAAGGCCGGTATCGCCTGCTGCCAAGAAGAGACATAAGATTAGCTTGTGATTTGTACAGGAACCCGCTCAGCGGAATTCCCGCTGTAAGATTCAGCTGTGTACCTAATACAAATTTGTATGCAACCAGATAGCAACATCCGAATGTCAGGCTCAAGAAACATCAAAAAACGGTTGGGCCGCGGAGATGTAGGGATTTGAACCCTAGCGCCGGCAAAACCGACCTACCGGATTTCGAATGCGGTACTGAGCGTGGAATACAGGGTAAATCAGCGGTATATGCGGGAAGCTGCTATACTGCATATCCAGTAAGGATTTAGAGCCGAAAACGCCGAAAAGCGACCTTGAGCAGCGGCAGGGACGCATTGAACGGCAGGGCAATATGTTCCCAGAAATTGAGGTCTACCGCTATGTCACCGAGCAGACCTTTGATGCCTACCTCTATCAGTTGGTGGAGTCAAAGCAGAAATTCATCAGCCAGATAATGACGAGCAAAAGCCCTGTTCGCTCCGCCGAAGATGTGGACGAGGTGGCTCTGTCCTTTGCCGAGGTCAAGATGCTTGCCACAGGCGATGTCCGTTTTAAGGAAAAGATGGACTTGGATATACAGGTTTCAAAGCTCCGTGTGCTGAAGCAGAGCTATCTCAGCGAACGCTACGACCTTGAGGACAGGATTATCAAATACTATCCGAAAGAGATAAAGGGCTATGAGGAACGCATTACAGGCTATGAAAAAGATGTAGTCCTCTTAAATCAGCACAAGCCGCAGGGCGAGGATAAGCTTTGCCCGATGACCCTCGTCGTCGCAAGCTCCATATCCCTCGCTTCCCCGCAAGCGGGAAAGCTCGCTCATTCCGCTGCTCCGCCTCTCCCCGCAAAGTCGTGCGACTTTGCGGGGGCCCCAACCAAGGCTTACACCGAAAAAGCCGATGCGGGGCAGATGCTTCTTGCACTCTGCAAGGAAAACGCCACAACCCAGCCTGTCGAAATCGGCAGCTGCCGTGGCTTCAAAATGGAGGTTTTCTATGATACAGTAAACACCGCCTACACCTTAAATCTCTGCGGCGCATACAAGCACAAGGTCTGATGCTCTGGGTAATCTGACCCAAATTGAGAATGAGCTTGCAAGGATACCTGCCAGACTGAAAGCCGCCAAGACCCAGAGGGTAGAAACCATCGCACAGCTTGAAAATGCAAAGGTTGAGGTCGAAAAGCCTTTTGCCTATGAAGATGAGCTGAAAGAAAAGACCGACAGGCTGAACGCCCTCAACATCGAGTTGAATCTGGACGAGAAAGACCCCTCTGCCATTGACACCGAGCCAGAGCAAAGCGATGTGCCGCCAGAGAAAAAATGTACAAGTCGGGAGCGATAATCTCATTTACACATTTGAAATGAAGTTTTTGGGGCGGTATAATTGATAGGAACAAGCGGGTAGCGGAGGTGAAAAAGGTGTGTGATGATTTTAAGTTTGAAACATTTGTCGATCTCCTATCTGCTCATCACTGGTATGCTGAATACGTTTGGCGTTTCGGTGGCGGCGGCCTCTGGTATTGGGCTGAAAGTAAACACCTTCGCGGGGATGCCGTGCTGGGCCATCGGGCAGGCGGTAACCGCTATGGTGGGGCAGAATATGGGCGCTAAAAATATAGAAAGAGTAAAGAAGATCACACAAAGCGGCCTGCTGATCAATGTTTGCGTTACCCTTATCGCTGTTGTATTGGTTCAGCTTTTTTCCGAGAACATTATCATGCTTTTCGATCCGGCCGGCACAGACGTTATCAAAGGAGGGTTCTATATCTTCGGATCTGCTGCAGCATTAACAGCTTGGTATATTCCGTCATGTACACACTTGATTCCTTTGCGATTGGTGTAGGCTCTGCGAATGTCGCCATGTGCAATGCTCTTTTGGACGCTGTGGTTGTGCGCTTGCCTATCTGCTGGTTGTTGGCATTTATCTTTCAAATGGGATTTACTGGAATTTACATAGGCCAGGCGGTTTCTCCTGTTCTGCCTGCGATTGTAGGTGTTGTCTATTTCACAAGCAAGAAATGGAGTTCAAAAAAACTAATCAGTAATACTTTACAAATGTGGCTTTGAAAACCCCATATTTTTGGGTGGCGTACTCCGGCAAACCTTGATAAAACTATTCTGATTAGTTATAATGTGAGTAACTAACCGGAATAGTTGGAGGGACACATGATGGCACGGGCAGGGCTTGATAAAAATATCGTTGTAGAAAAAGCAGCGCAGCTGGCAAACCAAATAGGACTTGACAATATCAAACTAAAAGCACTGGCCGAAAGTCTGAACATCCAGCCGCCGTCGCTTTACAACCACATCAAAGGGCTTGACAATTTACATTATGAATTGATGCTCTATGGCTGGCGGCACATGGAAGAGCGGATGGTAGAGGCTGCGGACGGCGTCAGCGGGTATGCCGCATGGGAGGCGATTTGCAGGGCGTTCTACGCATACGCGACTGAGAATCCCGGCGTGTTCAGTGCTATGCTCTGGTATAACAAGTACCGGGATCAGGAGACGATGATAGCCACAAGAAAGGTCTTTTCCATTTGTTCTGATATTACAGCCTCGCTGGGCATTTCTGATGAGAACTGCAACCATTTGATTCGCACCTTCCGGGCGTTTTTAGAGGGCTTTTGCCTGCTGGTCAACAACCATTCATTCGGCCACTCGCTGCCGGTAGAGGATAGCTTTACGCTTTCTTTGCAGGTGTTGATCGCTGGAATGAAGGAGTTGGAGGGCAAATAGACGGCTCCTACATTCATTACCAAGAATGATTTAGCGGAGGGACTGAATGTACGAGAGAATGCCCCAATAAGGGTTAGCAAAAAAAGTCGAGAAGAAGTTTTCCTATTGGAGTAAGATAATGCTACAGAGGAGGTGAGCAAGTGGAGGAACATATTGAGGCTGTCCAGCGGATGCAAGACTACATTGAGGAGCATCTGACTGGGAAAATTACATTGTCAAAGCTGGCGGAGATATCGTTTTTTTCGCCGTGGTATTCGCATCGCCTGTTTGTGCAGCACGTTGGCATGACGCCAGCCGATTATATACGGCGGCTGCGTTTATCTAAGTCCGCACTCAGGCTGCGGGATGAATCCTGTAAAATCATTGACATTGCGTTAGAGCTTGGGTTTGGCAGCGTGGACGGCTACCAGAGGGCGTTCTTTCGTGAGTTCGGCTGCAATCCACGGGAGTATGCGAAAAGTCCGATCCCTCTCTACCTGTTCACACCCTATGGCGTCAAATATCAAAAGCCAAGAAAGGAGAACCAAATGAAAACAGTCAGAAATGTATTTGTCCAAGTCATCGAAAAGCCACAGAGGAAGGTGATTATCAAGCGTGGTATAAAGGCTGCCGACTACTTTACCTATTGCGAAGAGGTTGACTGTGATGTCTGGGGGCTGCTCACCAGCATTCCGTCCATCCAAGGCGAACCTGTCTGCCTATGGCTGCCAAAGGCGTATATCACGCCAGGCACCTCGGAGTATGTACAGGGTGTGGAAGTAGCTATGAGCTATGACAAAACGGTTCCGGAGGGGTTTGATGTGATTGAGCTGCCCGCCGCGAAATACCTCATGTTTAAGGGTGAGCCTTTTGCTGAGGAGGATTATTGCGAAGCCATTGACGAAGTGCAGGCATCCATTGCGAAATACGACCCCGCCATCATTGAAGCACAGTGGGACACCGGCAACCCCCGCATTCAGTTGGAACCGATTGGTACCAGAGGGTATATTGAACTGATACCAATTAAATAATTACGTAAGCACAAGGCAGCTGATCCCAGCTACCTTGTGCTTACGTCTACATCACCTGCCAAATAAATGGAACTGTCAGGGCAATATGTAGACTGGGTGGCGGCTTATTTATCCTCTGACCTCAATTTTATCTTGAAGGATTTAGCGGAGCCGTTTTGTGGAGGTATTTTGATGTACGAGAGAATGCTGAACAAACAAGAAGAACCGACCATAGCGCAGATGACGGCGTACTGCAAAGACTGCGCGGAGTTGTTTACACGGCTGAACGAGTGGTTGTCCGGCACGTTTGGAACAGCTCAGTCAGTCACGTTCCCCTATGGGAATCAATACGGCTGGGGAATCGCCCATCGGAAAGATAAAAAACTGATCTGCCATGTTTTCGCCGAGGAGAACGCATTTACCGTGATGATGAGGCTTTCAAATGAGCAGTTTGATTCCGTATACCGCCAGTTGCGGAGAGAGACGAAGGAACAGATCGACCACAAATATCCTTGCGGGAATGGCGGGTGGCTTCACTATCGCGTCACATGCAGGGAGCAGTTTGATGATATTCAAACGCTTTTAACGGTCAAATGCACATAGGCCAACAGTGGTGTTAGGGAAGCTTGCCAGGAGGATTTGATTTCGCCTTAGGCGGATAAGGCGAACGACAGGCTTTTGTATTATACGGAGGTTTTGATATGAAAAAAATAATGAAGTCCTTTACTTTTTGGTGTCTGATAATATCTGTTATCGAGATTTTTATGCACCAAATTGGTCAAGATTCTAAAAGCATTGTGCTCATTGGATTCAACCCATTACTGAATATGATCGCTGATTCCCAAGGCTCTTTATATGATTTGATGGGTTCTGGCTGGCAGGTGCCGTGTAATACGATTAACGGACAAATATCCATCTATTGGTATATAGGATCAGTTTTGACTTTCCTGTTTTATGGCATTGTCTTAGATGGGATAAAAATGCTATTTCGCAAGTTTAACCGAAAAAGGCACGTGGATTGATTAAGTACGTCTTTTTGGTAAAAGGCGCACACCGGCAAATCGGAGTTGAAGAGGTATTTATGATTGAAACAAACCGATTAAAAATATATGCAGCGTCTCGTGATGTAATGGAAGAATTTATAAAGTTACAAACAGTTGAAGAACTGAAAACGGCTTATACGGAAGTGTTAGAGGGTTGCCTAAAGTACCCTGAACAATGGGAGTGGTATGCGATTTGGATGATTGATTTGAAAGACGGAACACACATTGGAGAATTGTCTTTCAAAGGTATTGACTTAAATGGCGTAGTAGAGATTGGCTATGGTGTTTCGACAGAATATGAGGGCAAAGGTTATGCCACGGAAGCAGTTTCAGCAATCGTGCCTTGGGCTATTCAGCAACCAGAAGTGACCCGCGTAGAAGCTGAAACAGAATTTGAGAATGGAGCGTCTCAAAGGGTTCTTGAAAAAAGTGGATTTATTGCAACTGGTATCATTGGTACAGAAGGACCTCGCTTTGTTTGGTCTCACTGATAAATCGAAAGTTATGGGAGGAGAAAATAAGGAATGAATTCTATAGAAAACACGGATAAAAGCTATTTTGAACGCTTTTCCTTTGGCGATAGCCCTGAAATGGCAGACGAACTTTTGGCTCTGGTACTTGCCGGAAAGAAAACCGCAACAGTTTCGGTTGTATTGGAGGATGAGCAGACGCCAAGCGTTGGTGATTTATCACTGGTACTCGACGGGCATGGCAATCCAGCCTGTGTGATAAAGACGGTGCATCTTGAAACCGTCAAGTTTTGCGACCTAACTTGGTATATGGTAAAACTTGAGGGTGAGGACGAAAACTTTGAACAATGGAAGTCGGGCAATATACGCTATTGGACACGAGACGCTGCCAAGCGCGGTTATACCTTTACCGATCAAACACTTATCACTTTTGAACGCTTTGAGGTTGTCGAGGTGCTATAATGAATGGAGCTATTGAGCATATTCCAAGTTACGCCTATTGGTAAAAAGCGCCTTTGGCGGATAAGGCGCAGAACGACGAACCGGTATTTGACAGGGAGAAAAAAGCATGGCACAAGCATTACTTGTAATAGATTTGCAAGAGGGTTACATAGAAAAGTACCCGTCTTTATTACTTGCTTGCGTAAATGAGAGGATTCAAAGGGCGACTGCCGACGAGGAGCTTATTGTATATGTAAAAAATACAAAAAGGCTTAGGGGTGGCAGGAAGACAAATGAGTTGGCAGAGAAATTGAACATCTACTCTAAATATATAATATGCAAAGAGACGGCCGGTGCTTTTTCTAATCCTGAGCTGCAAGAAATTTTGAAGCAAAACCAGATTACAGAAATTGAAATCGCAGGCATTGACGGCAATTCCTGTATAGCGAGTACTGCAATAGATTCCGTTCAAAATGGCTATAAAACGATATTGCAGGAGGAGTATATAGGGGTGCAAAATGTCAAACAATTTGAAAAGACGAAAGTATCGCTTTTAGAGAAAGGAATTATTATAAAACAGAAAAATTCCGGCTTGTAGAGCTGGTTTAAATGCGTTTTATTGGTAAATGACGACGAGCCGCCTTTGGCGGATAAGGCGAAACACGATAAATCAATGTATGAAAGCGAGTATCAATATGAATGATAAAGAATTTCATAACTTTATTTCCGTGACACAGGAGAATATTTGCCAGATTACCGCACTAAAAAACGGGATCGTGCTCATCAATGATACCTGGCATAATTACAAAACGACCGACACAGTACATGTCATGTCGGCGACAAAGAGCGTTGTTTCCCTGCTGATCGGAATTGCTGTTGACAAAGGTTTCATCAAAAGTATTAACCAACCAGTGCTGAACTTTTTTCCGGACTACACTATCAAACGGGGAGAAAAGACCATACAGCAGGTGACGCTCCGGCACCTGCTGACCATGACCGCGCCGTATAAATACAGGTCGGAGCCGTGGACAAAGGTCTGCTCCAGCGATGATTGGACAGTCGCGGCCCTTGACCTGCTCGGCGGCAGGGCCGGACTTACCGGGCAGTTCAAGTATTCTACACTGGGTATCCATATTCTGACCGGGATCATTACAAAAACATCGGGGCTGTCAACGGTGGATTTTGCGAACCAATATCTTTTTACCCCGCTGGGGATTGCGCCGCGCACAAATTATTATGCCGAGACGGCAGAGGAACACAAGGCATTTACCATGTCAAAGAAACCCCACGGCAACATCTGGTTTGTGGACCCCAAGGGCGTCGCTGCGGCAGGTTACGGCCTTTGCATGTCTGCGGAGGAGATGGCGAAGATCGGCCAGATGTGTCTTGAGCGCGGAATGTATGGAGGAGGCCGCATCGTTTCATCTGAATGGTTAGCGGAAAGCACCGAACCGCGCATTCAGTGCGACGGCAATTTTAGAGATATGCTGTATGGCTATCTGTGGTGGATTATTGATGAGAAGAAACATATCTATGCCGCCATCGGAAACAGCGGGAATGTGATCTATGTGAACTCGGAAAAAGCAGCCGTAGTCGCCGTGGCAGGAACCTTCAAGCCGACTGTCTTTGACAGGGTTGATTTTATACAGGAGCATGTCGAGCCGCTTTTGGATGCTTCTGTATCATCCTAAACAAATTCGCGTTTAGTGAGGACTTGAACGGAATGAAAATTTGAGAGGAGAACAACGATATGATGCGAGATGCTGAAAAAACCATCGGGAACTTGATTGACAAACAAGGAGTATCCTTTATCGCCTCCATTTCTGAGGATGGGTTTCCCAATATGAAGGCCATGCTCCCGCCCCGTAAACGGGTAGGGATTCGGGAATTTTATTTTACGACGAACACCTCGTCCGTGCGTGTGGCGCAATACAGAAACAATCCAAAGGCCAGCATCTACTTTTGTGATAAACGGTTCTTTAGGGGTGTAATACTGGTGGGTCATATGGAGGCGCTGGAGGACCCTGCCAGTAAGGAAATGATTTGGCGGGAGGGCGACACCATGTATTATTCCGAGGGCGTAACCGACCCGGATTATTGTGTGCTGAAATTTGTCGCAGAGAGTGGTCGCTATTATGCGAACTTCCATTCCGAATCCTTTGAAGTAGTATAGTCGAATGGAATGATTATTTCATCTTAGGCGGATAAGGCATCTCCGAGAAATCTTAGCTTACGGAGGAAAGGACTGTGAATAAAAGCAACCATTTTATTGTTATATGTATGTTTGTAGGTATGCTGCTCGGGCTGGCCATCGGCTGTGTGGTAGGTATTTCTCAAGGTAACATAGGAATCTCGATGTGTTTTGGCCTTGTTTTTGGAATGATAATCGGAATTGCCATAGGAACTGTCATCAAGAAATCCAAAGATAAAGAATGAGGTTCTTTCCCGTTTATCAAGCTGATTTAGTGCGCCTTACTTATTGGTGAAGTACGTCTTTGGTGGAAAGAATATGCATCATTGAGAAAAATCAAATTGGAGGATAAAAATGAAGATTAAAAATTCGATGTTAGTTGTGAAAGATTTAGAAAAATCAAAGGCTTTTTATTGGGAAGTGTTGGGACTTCGTACTCTCTCGGATCTAGACATTCATGCCGTTTTAACAGGCGGCCTGGCATTGCAGACTGAGGAAAGCTGGAAAGGGTTTGTGGGCAAAGAAATCTCCTATCAAGGAAATGATGTTGAAGTCTATTTTGAAGAGGATGATTTTGATCAATTCCTGGATAAACTTGGTTCTCTTAAAACCGTCGAATATGTCCATCCAGTTATGGAGCACGCATGGGGACAAAGAGTCGTGCGCTTTTATGATCCCGATTATCACATCATAGAGGTCGGCGAAAACATGAAAGTCGTCTGCAAGCGATTTTCGGATAAGGGAATGACAGTCGAGGAAATTTCCGAGAGAATGGGGATCCCGCTGAAAGCAGTCAAAGCATATATGCGCTAAATTGGGCGCGTGGAGAAATTTTAGGCAACACCATATAAAGGTTGTATTAAACCCATGCAAAACCGTCAGGCGGTCTTTGTACGGTGTTGCCTATCTTCTAAACGAAAATCTCAAAGGAAAGGCGACCACCGCTCCACACCTTATTACAGTTTTGGTGAAGATAAGCCTTATTGGGATAGGACACTTTAGGCGAAGAAGATGTATTCGATACAATAGAACTTTGAGGGGGCACATAACCATGAGAGATATGATTGCGTACTGCGGGCTGGATTGTGAAAAATGCGACGCATATCTTGCAACAATCAATGACGATCAAGCGTTGCGTGAAAAACTGCGAAGCTGTGGGCTGAGTTAAATCATGCGCCCATTCTGCCTGAACACATCAACTGTCAAGGGTGTTGTGTTGAAGGGGTTAAAACTGTATTCTGCGATAGTCTTTGCGGCATTCGTCGGTGTGCACTGAAAAAGGGTGTGACGACATGCGGTGACTGCCCAGACATGGAAAAATGTCAGACTGTTGGAGTGATTATCTCAAATAATCCCGAAGCTCTGGAAAATTTGAAGGGATAAACTACATAGCTTGACAACTTCCCGTTTACCGATCTGATGTTAGTAAATTGAAATCAAAAATTGCAGGAGGAAAGATCATGAAAGAAAAGGTGGACTCCTATTTATATACTGATGGAAATAGGGTTACTGTGTTCAAATGGGAGCAGCGCCCCGGTTCTTGAGAACGGATTTTATTTTGCAGGGAGAACGCCTGCAAAAATGCCGCAACAACGCTTTTATGTTTTTGCTGGATGAAGAGAGCAGGCCCTATATGAAATCGCTGCTGGTAAGTGAGGTCAAAGCGGCTGTTTAAGTGCGAAGTAAGCAAGAAGGTTTGGTGAGAGAAGTGAAACGCTGTATTGTATAAGCCGTAATAGCATTTATCTGAAATACAATCACATCAGGAGGAAATTATGATGTCTATTCCGGCAAAAAAGGTTTATCCGCGTACAGGGGACAAGCAGACGGTTTACCTGGACGCCGTGGTCAAAGCCCCCAGCATCTCGGTGGGCGCTTACACCATGTACAACGACTTTGTAAACGACCCGTTGGATTTTGAGAAGAACAATGTTCTCTATCACTACCCCATCAACGGGGATGGACTGGTGATCGGGAAGTTCTGTTCCATCGCCTGCGGCGCCAAATTCATTTTTACCAGCGCGAACCATACGCTGGGATCCCTGTCCACCTACCCGTTTCCCCTGTTTTTCGAGGAATGGGACACCCCGATCTCAGAGGTGGCCACAGCATGGGATAACAAAGGGGATATTGTGGTTGGCAACGACGTTTGGATCGGGTACGAGGCGGTGATCCTGTCCGGCGTCCACATCGGCGACGGCGCGATCATCGGCACAAGGGCCGTCGTCACCAGAGATGTTGAGCCATACACCATTGTGGGCGGCGTACCGGCCAAGCCAATCCGGAAGCGGTATGACCCGGAGACCATTCGGGAGTTGGAGGCCCTATGATGGTGGAACCTGCCCTTCCCGCAGATCAAACGGCTTTTGCCCTTCATCAAGCGGGGAGACGCGAAGGCTCTTTTGGAAGCATACAGGCAGCTATAATGCCGCATAGCGGTTTCGTGTCTGTCAGCTAAGATGCGCCGGCGGAAAATAGTCACTCTACTTGGCCTAAACCAATGGAATACCTGACTAAACTTCAGGTCGGTTGAGTCTATATCAGGAGATATGCTACTATGCAATCATCTCTAAAAAATGTATGGAGGAATGAAACAATGAAAAAAACACTTGGTATGATGATTGCGGAGCTCAGAAAAGAACAGGGTATGACGCAGCTGGAATTAGCTGAAAAAATGGGAGTGACAGATAAGGCTGTATCGAAATGGGAAAGGGACTTGTCCTGTCCCGACATAAATTCATTGCCCACTTTGGCGGCATTGCTCAATGTTTCCGTAGATGAACTGATGCAATTAAAGAAGGGAGCGTCCGACCCAAAAAAGAGCCCGAAGGAAATTATAAATTTGATCATTAAGGCCGTTGCGCTGGCAATGGGCGTTGCCGTAGTCGTCCTTTCGGTTCTGAACAAGTTATCTGTAGAAAGCGGAATGGTTTTACTTGGTATAGGTATGACCTGTACCGGCATTTCGTTGTTTAACAGCAAAGAGTAATGTATCTTTAACGATAAGGAGTCCGCCTATGGCGATGTGGAATCCGTGGCGGGGCTGCCACCGGTGCAGCGAGGGCGCCGGTACTGCTATATTCATAAGGGGAACGCTAAGCGCGGCGTGGATACGGAGCAGACCGTCAGGACGAAGGGCTTCGATGCGCCGGTCAGGGTGAAGCGGGACGGCACATACAAGATAAAAGGCGGGCAGACCGTATATCTCTGCTTATCCAGCGACTTTCTGCTGGAGGATGCCGGCCTGTGGCGGGAGGAATGCTGGGCCATGATCCGCCGGCGGCCCGACCTGCATTTCCTCTTTCTGACCAAACGGATCCACCGCTTTTTAGAGCGCGTTCCCTCCGACTGGGACCAGGGCTATGACAACGTTACGGTAGGCTGCACCGTGGAGGACCAAGCGAGCGCGGACACCCGGCTCCCCATAAAGCACAGGGACATCATTGCCAGCCGCTCATCGTGCCGGTGAATTTGGAGCGATACCTGGACGGCGTGGAGCTGGTGGTGGTAGGCGGTGAGTCCGACCCGGGCGCGAGGCCCCTGGATTACGCCTGGGTCCTCTCCATCCGGGAGCAATGTATCCGGCAGGGCGTCCACTTTGAATTCCGGCAGTGCGGCACGCATTTTATCAAGGACGGAAAGACCTACACGCTTCCTGTGCGGGAGCTGTGCAGCCAGGCCAGAAAAGCGAATATCAACTGTTAAAAGCAAAGGGAAAAGAAGGAGGGCCGTATCATGAAGCTGATCAGAATCACACACGAAAACCTTGAAACAGAACACATCTGCTGCGCGATTGCAAGCAATAAAGATTGTCAGGTGCTTTCAAAAAAAGCATGGCTGAAGGAAAGCCTGGGCGAAGGGCTTGTTTTCCTAAAATGCAATGTCCGGGGAAAGTGCTTTATCGAATATATCCCCGCAGAATATGCCTGGACGCCTATCGAAGCAGACGGTTATATATATATTAACTGTCTGTGGGTATCCGGGCAGTTCAAAGGGCATGGGTATTCCAATCTTCTCTTGGAGGAATGTATCAAAGACAGTAAAGAGAAAGGAAAGAAAGGTCTTGTAATCTTATCTTCCCAAAAGAAAATGGGGTTTCTTTCCGATCCGAAGTTTATGCGCTATAAGAGCTTTGAAACCGTGGATACGGCTGCGCCCTATTTTGAGCTGCTATATTTGCCCTTTGATAAAGGCGTCGAGAAACCCCGTTTCAAAGCCTTCGTGAAAGATCCACGGCACAGCGACATGCCGGAGGGCTTTACCATTTACTATACCAACCAATGCCCTTTTACAGCCAAATATGTTCCCATTCTTGAGGAGCTGGCGAAAAAGAGAAACGCTCCTTTTCAGGCGGTCCATATCCAGACGAGAGAGCAGGCTCAAAACGCCCTCGTACCATTTACCACCTTCAGCCTGTTTTATAACGGGGAGTTCATCACCCATGAGATACAGTCTGAGAAGAAATTTGAAAGGATCCTTATTGAAAAGGGTTTTAATTGATTGCTTAATCGGGATGATTTAATTGCGTCTCAGGCGGATAAGGCGATTTTCAAGATGAAAGGACAGATATAAATGAAAGAAATGATTAACTTCATTGAAGCGAATGTGGACGGCAAAACGCTGTTTACAAAGGAATTGGTTTACGAACTGGAAAATGGCGCGTTACAGGGCGTATACTCTGACCAAATATCCTTTTCTAATCTGAAATATTCGCAAAGTGGATTTCAGATAGATATGTTTATTGTATCTAACGAGAAAATATGGCTTATTGGTAAGGAAGGACAACGAGAGAAATTAAGAAAGGATTTCAGCGCTGTATCCATGTTTCGCTATGAACTGGCGAAGCGAAAAAGCGCGAACGCAATAACAGGTTGTTTTCGCTTTATTTCAGCTTCAGGGAAAAATGTGGCGGCAGAGGCGATTGTAAGTGGGATCTATGATATTCGTCTTGAAAACGGTGTGCTGAAATTATCGGAAGATCAGGCCTTGTATCGGGATCAGCCTATACAAGACGGGCGTTACAAGCCTGTTGCTTTTCAATCGGAACATCGTTTTTATTGCAAGGACGGAAAACTGCACTATGAATACGATGGCAGGTGTTTTGACGTGGACGCTAAAACTATGCAGCGCAGCAACAGCTCCGATACCTTTCCTCCATTTATTTCAATCGAGAAGTAAGCCAATCAATATTCAATTTATCTCATCAAATTTAATTCGCATTAGTTGGTATAGGGCGGAGCTATCAAAATGGTCTTTGAAACGGAAAACGAACACAATAGAAAGGATCGCAATGGAAACATTTGATGCGTTAATTAAAAAGGATGATGCAGACAGACGAACAATTATTGAAGTTCCGTTCAATGCAAAGGAGCAGTTTTGTAAATTTAAGGGTCCTATTTATGTAAGCGGAACGATCAATGGCGTTGCGTACCGGAGCAAATTACTATCTCGTGGCGGCGGAAAATAGCTTATGGTTTCAGATAAAGTCATACAAAAGTCCATCGGATTTGATGGACAGGCAATGTGCAGAACGGAATGCGGCAGGAGAGCTTACAGGGGTGAACCCCTGTAGTCAGCAGGAATTTACAGACAGAACGCCGTCTATGAAAACTACCATATGTGGCTTAGAGATTACAAACACGATCAGTATTGATGGTTATACGAGCAATATAGAAGAAATGGTAAAAGAACGAATATACGAGCTTTCGAGTTGGTATTTTACCGCAATGCACATTCTCTTTATCTTAGATTTTTGAGTGGTTGTGGTAATGACAAAGAGCTTAGATTAAAATAGTAAAGAAGAAAACCAGCACAAACAAATGACTTGTGCTGGTTTTCTTCTTTACTACAAGAGTGTCAACCCATCCATTCGCGCAGTGTATCCAGCAGGAGCCCAACGTCGATTGGCTTCGTGATTTCCTGGTTGATCGGGCTATCCTCTGCCAACAGAGTGCGCCGCCCGGCCGGCTGTTCCGCATCAGTCTTTTTCTCGTGAACAGGATACCGCTCCAGTATGTAATATTTTGGTAATTGAAGCCTTCTGATATATTTCATATTCCCTCCATATCCATATGGTATCCTAAAACAGGAGGTGTTCCTATGGCGATACTATTGATTGTTGAAGACGATAAAAAGACAAACGAGGCCATCTGCGAGTATCTTAGATCCGCCGGGCACGAGACCATCCAGGTCTATGACGGAGCAGAGGCGATACAAATTTTTCGGGAAAAGCAGGTAGACCTTGCCGTTTTGGATATCATGCTCCCCAAAATGACTGGGCTGGCCGTATTGCATGAGATCCGGCAGACAAGCCTTCTGCCCGTTCTCATGCTCACCGCGATTGAGGATGAATACACCCAGGTGCAAAGCTTCGACGAGCAGGCGGACGATTATATCACAAAGCCTTTCTCTATGGTGCTGCTGGGAAAACGGGTCACGGCGCTACTCAGGAGAAGCGGGCAAAATATCCTGCCCGATACGATGACGTTCGGAGATGTAACCGTAGACTTTTCCGGCTATACGGCTTGGGATCAGAACGGAAAAATTGAACTGACGCCCAAGGAAATCGACCTGCTGCGGCTGTTTGTAGAGCACAAGGGGCTCGTACTGACCAGGAACCAAATGCTGGATGAGCTATGGGGCGACGACAATCCCATCATCGACCGGACAATAGACACCTATGTCAAAAACCTGCGCAAAAAATGCCGGCTGGATTGCCTCGTCACGGTGAAGGGAATAGGATATAAATTTGAGGTGAGAGAATGAAGCGGCTTAAGATTTACCCAAAAACATTTTTTTATACCCTGGGGCTGCTGCTGTTTATCGTACTGGTGGCCCACGCGCTGCTGTGTTTTCTCACGCCGCAGGTGCCGCTGGAGCTATCGGCCAGCCCTGGCCACGACGATTTACAGTTCATCGGCAAATTCAATCTGACGCCCTATATCACGCAGATGATCCAAAAGGTCCTTCCGATTTCGCTTCTCTGCTGCGTCCTGATTTCGGTCCTTTGCTCCCTGCTGTTTTCCAGGCAGATCACGGTTCCGGTCAAACAGATCTCGGCCGTCGCCGAGCGGATGGCGCGCATGGATAAAACCGCGGCTTGCGAACTTCACACGAAGGATGAAATCGGTATGCTAGCCGACAATATCAACGGCCTATATCAAAATCTACTTGCAACCATTGAAAAGCTGGAAATCGAAAAACAGCGCGTGCGTGAAATGGAACAGTCCAAGGTGGATTTCATGCGTGCGGCTTCACACGAGTTGAAAACCCCTCTCACCGCACTGAACGCCACTCTGGAGAACATGATCCTCGGCATTGGCAAATATCGAAATGTTGACGTTTATCTGCCTCAGTGCAAGGAGATGACGGAGCGGCTGGCGGAAATGATCCAGGAAATTTTGGAAGCCTCTAAGCTGGGCGACCCGGCAAAAAGCGAAGCCCCGGTGAAAACCGATTTATCATCCCTGCTGACTAGGCTGTGCGAACCGTATGAGCAGATCGCCAAAGCGCGCGGAACCATATTCAAGCTGGATTTGTCGGGCGGCTTTTGTGCCGAACTGCCTCCGCGGATGTTTGGCAAAGCGGTCTCCAACGTTCTTGCCAACGCCGTCGCTTACACGGAAGCGGGCAAAACGGTTTCGGTTTATTTTGATCATTCTTCCCTGGTGGTCGAGAACGAATGCGCGCCGATTCCAGCCGAAGCCCTGCGGCATGTTTTCGAGCCCTTCTACAGGCCCGACTACGCCCGGAACCGCGACGACGGCGGGAATGGGCTGGGACTGTATATCGTCGATACGCTTTTGAAAACAATGGAGCTGCCCTATTCGTTTCATCCAATGGAGCAGCCGCCTGGGATGCGGTTTGTGATTCATTTATAATCTAAACATGAAAAGCTCTCTGAGAATTCGGAGAGCTTTTTGCATTCCATACCCACTCCATATACGTTTCATATACCCTCCATACCGGCGTGCTATTCTAATGCTGCAATCAATATGGAGGTGTTCAATATGGGCTTTATCAAACGGGCGTTTTTATACGTCACCAAAAAAAGAGGCAAAAGCGCTTTGCTGTTCATCATTCTGCTGGTGATGGCGACTTTTGTGCTGACAGGGCTTTCCATTGAGAAAGCGACGCGGGTCACACAGGAGAACTTGCGTTACGCGCTGGGCGGCGAATTTGAGATGGCGCCCGACTACTCGGAAAACAACCCGTATTACAAGATGGAAACCGACGATGAGGGCAACTTTGCCATTAATACGAAGATGCCCGTCACCCAGGAAATCATTGACAAGGTGATGGAAACGGCCGGGATTAAGAGTTACGACGGCATGTCGCTATGCCTTGTCTCCACGAATCTGGACGTCATTCCCGGCACGGTCCCCGTTAAGGACAAATACAGAGACTATGTCTACGGCCGGTTTGTAACGGGCACTGAAAACAGCAAATTCTTCAGGGATGAGACGCTGGGGCTCATCGAGGGAAGCCATGTGCCGGTGGAAGGCGGGCATGTGGCGGTTATCAGTAAGGCCTTGGCCGAGAAAAACGGCCTCAAAATCGGAGACACCATCACCTTAACCGTGGACGGCGGCAAAAAAACCGAACTCAAAATCATCGGGCTGTTTGAGGTACTAAAACAGGAGCAGGCATATACCAACGTAAACTCCTTTGACAAATTGGAAAATCAAATCTTTTCCGGCATTCAGGCCTATCAGGAGCTGATGTCAGATTACGCGGCGGGGTATCAAAGCGTCGTATTTGGGGTAAACGACCCGGCGCAGCTCGACGAAATTGTCGCCGGGCTCAAACAGAACGACGCCATCGACTGGCGGGCGTTCAAGGTGGAGACAAACAATAAAACCTACCAGGCGGCCGCCGCGCCGCTGGAAAAATTCCAGTCCCTGATCACCACCGTCCTCATCCTGATTGTGGCGGTCAGCGCCGTGGTTCTCTCCCTTATCCTGACCATGTGGGCAAAAAGCCGCGTCCACGAAACGGGTGTGCTGCTATCCGTTGGAATCAGGAAAACCGCCATCATCGGCCAATATCTGGCGGAGGTGCTCCTCATCGCGGTGTTCGCGTTCGGGTTGTCCTTCTTCTCAAGCAACCTCATCGCGGGCCAGATCGGCAACAGCCTGCTGCAGGCGCAGGTGCAGTCTACAGAAGAGCAAACCGCGCCGCAGGACGATAACGGGCTGGATATTAAAATGAAGGACGACGCGAACCAGGACGACGTCATGATCAACGGCGATGGCGACGACGGGGAACAGATACAGAAAAACGCTCCGGTGACACCGCTGGATGTGGCCATCGGCCTTGACAATATGGTTCTGCTTTATCTCATCGGCTTTACCATCATCGTTCTTTCGGTTGGGGTCTCCTCGGCGTCGGTCATGCGCTTAAAGCCTAGGGAAATTCTATCAAAAATGAGTTAATGAAGGGAGAAACATCAAATGGCTGTTTTAGAAACCAAAGAGGTCTTTTATTCCTATGCGAAGGGAAACAAGGTTTTGTCCGGGGTGAACGCCGTATTTGAAACGGGAATGATGTATGCGATCCTGGGGCCGTCCGGCTCGGGCAAAACGACGCTGCTCTCCCTCTTGGGCGGGCTGGACTCCCCCACAAAAGGAGAAATCCTGTTTGACGGGGAAAACATCGCCGGGCACGGCCTGCAACATTACCGCCGCAACCATGTCTCCCTGATTTTTCAGAGCTATAACCTGATCGATTACATGACGCCGGTGGAGAACGTAAAATTGACCGCCAAACAGGATCCCTTGCCCGTTTTAGAGCGGCTTGGGCTGACGAAAGAGGAGGCGAAACGCAATGTGCTCAAGCTCTCCGGCGGGCAGCAGCAGCGGGTGGCCATCGCCCGCACGCTGGCTTCCGGCGCGCCCTTTATCCTGGCAGACGAACCCACCGGCAATCTGGACGAGGACACGGCGGCTGAAATCTCAGGTGTCCTGAAGGAAAGCGCCCATGAACTGGATAAATGCGTAATCGTCGTGACCCATTCAAACGAACTGGCCAAGCAGGCGGATGTGATTTTGAAATTGAAGCGCGGCAGCCTGCAGACGGTGAAATCATACTAGTGATTCGCCGAGATTCTTGCGGTACCTGCTGACATCGAAAAACGGAGAGGAGGATATGCCGTGCCGCTCAATAAAACAACGGACTATGCCATACGGCTCATCTTGTATTTGGCTCGAAACGCGCAGACCGTATCCTCCTCAAAGCTTTCAGCAGCCATTGGAGTCTCGCCGCGGTATCTTCTTCAGGTCGGCGCGAAATTGCGGGACGCGGAGCTGATTTCAACGACGCACGGCCCTGCGGGAGGATACGATCTTAAGAATCCGCCAAGAGAAATCAGCTTATTCGATATCATTCTCATTATGGAGGAAAGGCAAAAATCCAAGCCAGGATCGGAGAATCTATTTGAGCGAACAGAATTCAGGATCCTCGATAGCGCCTATGGGTACGTGGATGAGGTGCTGCGCGAAATACTGAAGAGCATCACGATAGAGAGTCACCTTTCCGAGTCCGTGGAAACGTGGTATCTGGCGCCATGCCTTTTGAAAGGGGGATGTTAACTACAGCCGGGCTCGTCCGGCAGGCGATTGTAGCTTTCTGTTCATGCGATATCGTCGCACAAAAAAAGGTTCTCAAACGGCCTGATACTCGGCACACCGGGAAGCGGCAAAAGTTTTTCCGCAAAGCGCGAGATCACAGACGCCGTGCTTATCACGCAGGACGACATTATCATTTGCGACCCGGAAGCGGAGTATTACCCCCTTGTGAACAGGCTGAAAGGACAGGTTATCAAGGTGTCGCAGACCAGTACGCAGTACATCAATCCAATGGACATAAACGCCAATTACGGGGAGGACGACACGCCTATTTCCCTAAAAAGCGATTTTGTCCTATCCCTTTGCGAACTCATTATGGGCGGCAAGAACGGTTTGGAAGCGGTTGAAAAGACCATTATTGACCGCGCCGTTAGAAGCGTGTACCGAACTTACCTTGCCGACCCGCAGCCCGGAAATATGCCGATCTTGGGCGACCTATACGACGAGATCAAGAAGCAGCCGGAAATCGAAGCGCAGCGTATCGCGGCGGCATTGGAACTGTATGTGCATGGCAGTTTGAATGTCTTTAATCACAGGACGAATGTTGATATTCATAACCGCCTTGTCTGCTTTGACATTAAGGAGCTGGGCGCACAGCTTAAAAAACTCGGTATGCTCATTGTGCAAGATCAAGTGTGGAACAGGGTAACGCTCAACCGCAGCGCGGGCAGGGCGACGCGGTACTATATCGACGAGTTTCATCTGCTCTTGAAAGAAGCGCAGACCGCCGCATACAGCGTTGAGATTTGGAAGCGTTTTCGGAAGTGGGGCGGTATTCCGACAGGTATCACGCAGAATGTCAAAGACCTTTTGGCAAGCCGCGAGATCGAAAACATCTTTGAAAACAGCGATTTTGTGTATATGCTCAATCAAGCGGCGGGCGACCGTGAAATCCTTGCAAAGCAGCTTAACATCTCCCCGCAGCAAATGCACTATGTAACCCATTCCGAAGCGGGCGAGGGCTTGATTTTTTATGGCAATGTGATCTTGCCCTTTGTTGACCGCTTCCCCAACGATACGGAACTTTACAGGATTATGACGACCAAACCCGGCGAGGTGTCGGCATAGGCGCAGTAAGCGGATTGGAGGTGATGAAAGTTGAGTAAAGAACTGCAAGCCCCGGACAAGGTAACGCAGAAAATGACCCACGACGGGGCGGTTTTGGAAAACCTTTCTACGGGCGAAGTATCGAGTATCAGCGACAGGCCGCAGGAAGAAAACTTTGCAGCCCCGGCAGCGGCCACAGCGGAAAAGGTGATCGAGCGTGTAGAGATCGAGCATACCCGCCATGCGGCAAAGAAAGCGGCGAAAAAGGCGCATACGGCGGCGCAGAGCAAAACCCATGCGTCCCGATTATCGTTTTCCGCAGAGGAACGGGTAACCCCCGAACTTGAAAGGTATATCCGCAAGGCAGAGAAGAAAGCCGATAAGCTGGACGCGGCGCGGGCGGCTGTACCGAAGAAAACAAAGATTGTGAAAGAGCGCGTTTTTGACGAGGCCAAGGGCAAGGCAAAAACGCGCCTTTCCTTTGAAAAGGTGGACAAGCTGCCAAACGGCAAGCTGCGCCACAATCCCCTTTCCCGTCCCGCGCAGGAGTTTGTAGGCGCAATCCACAATGAAATCCATTCCGTCGAGAAAGAAAATGTCGGCGTGGAAGCTGGACACAAGACCGAAAAAGCGGTTGAAACGGCGGGCGGCATGGCGCGGCGCAGCGTCCAACGCGGCCTACGCAGCCACAAGCTAAAACCCTACCGGGCGGCGGCAAGAGCCGAGCAAAAAGCGGTAAAGGCCAACACAGATTATCTCTATCAAAAGGCATTACACGATAACCCCGCGCTTGCTCATTCAAACCCCATATCCCGGTTTTGGCAGAAGCAGAGTATCAAGCGGCAGTACGCAAAGACGCTGAAAACGGGCAAGACGGTAAAAAAGACCGCCGAGAACACCGCAAAAGCGGCGAAAAAAACCGCGCAGGAAACCAAACGCGCCACGGCCTTTGTTATCCGGCATTGGAAAGGCTGTTTGATCGTGGTGGGTATTGCCTTTATCGTGTTTATCCTGTTCGGCGGCTTGTCCTCTTGCTCCCTATTCGGCGGCAACAGCAGCGGCGCGGTAATCGCGTCGTCCTATCTTTCCGAGGACGCGGACATATTAGGCGCGGAAGCGGCGTATTCCGCTATGGAAGCCGAGTTACAACGCAAACTTGACAATATCGAAAGCGAGTACCCGGGCTATGACGAATACCGGGTAGAGGCCGACGAGATCGAGCATGACCCCTATGTGTTAATCTCTATCCTTTCCGCTTGGCATGAGGGCGTTTTTACCCTGTCCGAAGTACAAGGCACTTTGGAAATGCTGTTTGAAAAGCAGTACATTTTGACTGTTACGGAGGAAGTCGAGATACGCTATCGGACGGAAACGAGGACGGGAAGCTATACCGTTACCGACCCCGAAACGGGCGAAACCTCAACGGAGTATTACGAATACGAGGTTGAAGTAGCGTATAACTACTACATTCTCAATGTGGATTTGGAAAACTTCAACCTTTCCCATGTCCCGGTTTACATCATGGGCGAAGATACCTTATCCATGTACGCGGTGTATATGTACGCGCTTGGCAATCGTCCCGACCTTTTCCCGCAGTCAAGCTATATCCCGAAGTACGTTACCAACCCGCCAGCGGAATACGAAGTACCCGCCGCGCTGCTTCATTCTGATGAACAGTTTGCGCGGCTGATCGAGGAAGCGGAAAAGTATCTAAACTTCCCCTATGTGTGGGGCGGCAGCAGCCCGAATACTTCCTTTGATTGCAGCGGCTTTGTATCGTGGGTGCTTACCAGCAGCGGCCTATACAATACGGGCAGGCTTGGAGCGCAAGGGCTATATAACATTTCAACCCGCGTTTCCAGCCCGCAACCGGGCGACCTTGTATTTTTCACAGGCACATACGATACCCCCGGCGTTTCTCATGTGGGTATCTATGTGGGCGAGGACGCGGCGGGAAACCCTATGTTTCTGCATTGCGGCGACCCGATACAGTATTCAAAACTCAATACAAGCTATTGGCAATCCCATTTCTACGCCTACGGGCGGCTGAATTACAACTAACTTTGAAAGGAGTATCACAGTATGGCAAACGCAAAACTTGACCGTATCGAAAAGGACATTGAGAAAACGAGGGCAAAAATCCTTGACTATCAAAGCAGGCTGAAAGAACTGGAAGCGCGGAAAACCGAGGAAGAAAACGCGCAGATTGTTCAAATGGTGAAAGCGGTTAAAATCGACGCGGCGCAGCTTGCCGCTTTTCTTTCCGCATACGCCAGCGGCGAAATCGCCTTGCCGCAGCCGGAGGCCGGATATATCGGCGCACAGGAGGGCAGCGAAGATGAAGAATAAAAAGTTAATCCGAAAGTTTACCGTTCTTGCAGCCGCGCTTGTTCTCATGTGCGGCTTTTCCGTTACCGCCTACGCGGGCGGCGGGGACTATTACGACGAGGTAAACGACGAGCCGATACCCGAAGAAACCGCCGAGCCGCAGCCCTTAACGCCGGAGGGCAACATGACCCTTATCGACGACATACAGGGCGAAGCCGCCGAAGATAAGCAGTTTATCGTTGTCCAGAGCAGGGGCGGCCACTACTTTTACATCATCATTGACCGCGCCGCCGAGGGCGAAAACACGGTACATTTTCTAAATCAAGTGGACGAAGCCGACTTAATGCAGCTTATGGAGGACGGGCAGGAAGCGACCCCGCCGTTTGTAGCTGTGCCGACAAGTGCGTTGCCGGAAGCGTCAATACCGCTTGCCCCGTTTGCAGTACCAACATGAGCGAGTGCGTGGGCAAAGAAGCCGCGTCGCAGCCGGAGGAAACCGAGCCGCCGACAGAAAAAGCCGGCAGCGGCATGGGCGGCGTTCTGCTTGTGGTAGTCCTCTTGCTTGCGGCGGGCGGCGGCGCGTTCTATTACTTTAAGATTTTGAAACCGAAACGCGATGCGGCGAAAGGCAGTACCGACCTTGACGCATACGACTTTGACGAGGACGAGGAAACCGAAGAAGCGGAAACCGAACAGGAGGACGAAAACGAATGAAATAAGTTGTTTTGGTTCTTTTCTTCCACTATAATAAGAGTATAGCTTATTTGATTTTGAGAGGTGAAACAATGCAAGAAAAAACATTGTTTGAAATACCGATTTACGCCATGAGTGAAAATGAGTTCAACAAACGGTGGAATGAAAAGAGAGAGAAACTATATGCTGATTTTGTCAAACACGGACATACGGACGAAAGTGCAAAACAAGGAGTAAGTTCTTGCTTTTATCCAAGATGGTTATGGGAATACAATCAAATTATTGGGTATATTAAAGTGTCTGTTACGGCTACAGATGTCATATTCGATGTTTTTTGCTCTATGGATAAAAAGTATTATATCGACAGTAAGCAAAAGCATTTTATTGAAGATTGGCATTGTAATGGTACACATTTTTATGCCATAGATAAATCCGAAGCCTTCATTAAGCAAGAAATTAGAACATGGCTAAAATGTATTGAAAAAGAACATTTACGAGGGAGGTTTTATGTAGACTATTCAACATTTAATAATATTTTCGACCTTATAGAGATCAATGCAGCAATGAGAACGCTTTAAAAACAAATTATACGATAGCGGCAAGTTGAAATGACTTGCCGCTATTTTTATAGGAGGTAGATATTTTGAAATTAGTCATTGCAGAAAAACCGAGCGTGGCAAAGGCAATCGCCGCTGTTTTGGGCGCGAATGAGAAGTGCGGCGGCTACTATGAGGGCGCGGGCTATTTGGTGTCTTGGTGTATCGGCCACCTTATCAGCTTTGCGGAGGCGGGTACATACAGCGAGCAGTACCGCAAATGGAAGTATGACGATCTTCCCATTGTGCCGCAGGAATGGCGGTTTATCGTCGCCAGCGGCAAGGAGCAGCAGTTTACCGTTCTCAAAGACCTTATGCACAGGCCGGATATTACCGGGATTGTCAACGCTTGCGACAGCGGGCGCGAGGGCGAATTGATCTTCCGTTTCGTCTACCAGCAGGCGGCTTGCAAAAAGCCCTTTTCCCGCCTTTGGATTAGCAGCATGGAAGAAAGCGCAATCCGCGAGGGCTTTGACAATCTCAAAGACGGGCGGGAATACGACAACCTCTTTCATTCCGCGCTTTGCAGGGCAAAGGCCGATTGGTTGATCGGCATTAACGCTACCCGCCTTTTCTCTATCCTCTATCACAAGACCTTGAATGTGGGGCGCGTCCAAACGCCTACCCTCAATATGCTTGTGGATAGGGATTACAAAATCAGCAGTTTTCAAAAAGAGAAATATCATCTTGTCCAGTTGCAGGCGGGCGGCGCGTCGGCTGTTTCCGAAAAGCTGTTTGACGAAGCGGCGGCGCGGCAGATGAAAGCGGCTTGCGAGAAATCGCAGGCCGCTTGTGCTTCCCTCAAAAAAGAGAAAAAGACCGTTTCGCCGCCGAAGCTGTTTGACCTTACCGCCTTGCAGCGGGAAGCAAACCGCCTGTTTGGATTTACAGCGAAACAAACCCTTGATTACGCGCAAACGCTCTATGAAAAACGCCTTTTGACCTATCCGAGAACGGACAGCAAATATATCATTTCCGATATGCAGGGCAGCGCGGGCGAACTGATTACCGGGCTTTGCGGCTTACTTCCCTTTATGCAGGGCGTGAAGCTGAACGCCGACCTTGCGCGGATTTGCGGGGCTTGCCGAAAGCGAGAAAAAGCTACTATCCCTTGTATGCTGCAAAGTGCTTTGCGCCGTTGCCGCGCCGTATGAATACGAAGCGGTTACGGCGGTTTTCGAGTGCGGCGGCTACCGCTTTACCGCCAAAGGCAAAACGACGCTTTGCGAGGGCTGGCGCGGGATTGACCGCCTTTTCCGTGCTTTTCTGAAAGCGAAAGCGGAGGACGAGGAAGCAAGCGAAGAAAGCGAGTTGCCGGAACTTTCCGAGGGGCAGACCTTTGAAAGCGCGGGCGCGGAGATCACCGAGCATTACACGAAACCGCCGCTTGCATTTACCGAGGACACCCTACTTTCGGCAATGGAAAGCGCGGGGAAAGAGGACACGCCCGACGAGGCCGAGCGAAAAGGATTAGGTACGACGGCGACGCGGGCGGGCTTATCGAAAAGCTGATTGGCGCAGGCTTTATGGAGCGCAAGGGCAGAAAGCTACTCCCCACAAAGGACGGGTACAACCTTGTATCGGTTTTGCCGGAGGTATTGACTTCCCCGCAGCTTACCGCTGAATGGGAAACGCGCCTTACCGGGATTGCAAAGGGCAACGAAGATCCCGCCGCCTTTATCCGGGACATTGAGGAAATGGCGGCGGGACTTGTCAAAACCTACTCCCATATTTCCGAGGATAAGGCGAGGCTGTTTGCGCCGCAGCGTGAAGCAATCGGCGCTTGCCCCCGTTGCGGCGAAAGCGTCTATGAAGGGAAAAAGAACTACTATTGCGGGAACAGAAGTTGCAGCTTTGTGATGTGGAAAAACGACAGGTTTTTTGAGCAGAAGAAAAAGGCGTTTACGAAGCAGATCGCCGCAGCCCTCTTAAAAGACGGAAAAGTGAAAATCAAGGGTATGCGCTCCACCAAGACGGGCGGCAAGTATGTAAATTACCGCGTCGAGCAGAGCCGAAAATGATTAGGCTTGATGAAAAGCATTACCGCGCCGTAAAGAAAATGACGCGGGTGGAGTGCGCCAACAACGATTGCGGGAATTGCCTTTTGCTGGACGACGGTGACGCTTGCGTTTGCGTGCAGGCAATCAGCTATTCGCTCATTTGCCGCTATTTCCGTGAAGCGGTATTACCCGCTGACAAGCAGCTTTACGCCGAGATCACCCGCGGCAAAGAGATTGATTTGAAGCGTTGCGCCATTTGCAAAAACACCTTTGCGGCGGGAAGCAACCGGGCGAAATACTGTCCGGCTTGCGCCGGAAAGATACGGCGCAGGCAGAAAGCCGAAAGCGAGAGAAGCAGGCGTTTACGGCTGAAAACAACTTGATAGGCAAGCACAGCAAACGAGTACCCATTTGCGATAAATCCCCGCACTTCTCTTTGAGATTTGCGGGGATTTTGCTTGTTGGGAATATTGTGCAAACCGGTAAGATAGGTAACAGGTGTACGGGCAGAAAGGTAACAGTTTTTCTGATAAAATAAGGGCAAAGAAAGCAAAGGGGAGTTTTCAATGCCGTGGGAGGAAAAGACAGTGGCCCAGATGCGGGAAGAGTTTATCAATATGGTTCAGCAGGGCAATTACAGCATGACAGAAATATGCCGACAATTCGGCGTTAGTCGGAAAACAGGGTACAAATGGCTGGAACGTTACAAAGCTGGTGAAGGTTTAGAAGATAAAAGCCGTGCACCACTTCATCAGGCAAATAAGACTAGTCGGGAAACCGAACTGTTGATTTTATCTTTAAGAGAGGAACATCCGGCGTGGGGGCCGCGCAAACTGAAACGGCGGCTGGCAGATTTGGGTTACAGCGGATTACCGGCTGTCAGCACAGTGGCAGAAATACTGCGCCGTAATGGGCAAATCAGCGAGCAAGAAAGCCGTAAGCACCGGCCAATCAAACGATTTGAAAAAGAACAGGCAAACGAATTATGGCAGATGGATTTCAAAGGCCAATTTCCGCTTATGGATGGCAGCCAGTGTTTTCCTCTAACGCTGCTGGATGATCACTCCCGTTTTTCGCTCTGCCTTGATGCGAAAGCCGGACAGAAAGGGGCGGATGTTAGCGACAGCCTTGTCCGGTTGTTTCATACATACGGACTTCCTAACGCGATTTTATGCGACAACGGCAAACCTTGGGGAGGTAACCGTCAGGGCATTTCTTCGATGGACGTCTGGTTTATGCAGCTTGGCATACTGCCAATTCACATCAGGCCGCATCATCCGCAGACTCAGGGCAAGGAAGAGCGATTCCATCTAACACTAGACAAAGAACTTTTGCAGAGGTGTACTTTCGATAATCAGCGTCAGGCGCAGCGACACTTTGACTGGTGACGCAAAATATATAATCGGGAACGTCCGCATGAAGCACTTAATTTCGATGTCCCAGAAAAACATTACACGCCCAGTCAGAGAAAGATACCCCTTACACTCCCGGAACCAGAATATCCGCATGGTGCTATTACCCGAAAAACACATAATGGGCTTATTCGCTTTGAGGGCCAGGCTTATTATCTCAGCGACAGCTTTGATGGTAAATATCTGGAACTTCGGAAGCAGGACACGGGAATGGTGGACGTTCTATTTGGGCACTTCAAAGTTGCTTGCATAAACCCATTTGATAAAGAACTGTTTTCCAAAAAAATCTCGTTATTTAATCCCTGATTTTGTTACCCATCTCCCCGTTCAACTTGTTACCTTTGTCGGACTTGACAACTATCCCAACAAGCATTTTGAGATTTTAGGCAAGGTTGCCTAAATCCAAAAATCGCAAACGGGTACTCGGTTGCTGTGCTTGCTCCTACTTATTATCCATAGAAAGAATAAGGTTTTGTTGCATTGAACTGTACTTTGCCACATGCTAGCAGGTTTGTTATAATATATCTCTTAAAAGTACTTGCGATGCTGAATTTATATTGATAAAATTTAGATAAAAATAGTAGTAAGTTAGCATATTATAGATATGAGGTAGATGTCATGCATCGTTTAGACTGTAAACAATACAGCTTTACTAGACTACGCTGTTGGTGGGGTTCTCAGTTGTGGCGAGATCGTATTAAAACCGTACTCTTTGGCGCACAAGTCTAACTGTTGTCGGCTTGTGCGCCGTTTGTTTTTACTCTATTACCCCGTGCTATTGAGAATGTTTGGTGTTAATAGTAAAGAAAGGAGTAACTTATGAAAAAACTATATCTATAATGCTGACGATTGCGCTGTTATTTGCCATAGGAACGACTGCATTTGCTTTCGACGATGACGTGCCATCCGTTTCACCATGCGAACCAGACAAGAGCATCTCTGCTAATCCAAATCGTGTATCTGATGGCAATTTAGTGTCATTTCGAAGCACCTCATTGCCTACACAGTACTGGAATTTGGCGCGAAATGATTACAACGCTGACTTAAAGCTTGTTGGAAAATCATGGCTCTATACTAACGTGTACTATTATCCTAATGGAGATGGGAAGATTTTCGTAAGCTATGACGTATCTGCCGATGTAAGTACGACTTATCTCTACGTTGGGTTGTATGATCTTACTCAAGGAGAACTCGTAGTTGAAACTTCTTGGGATATTGAGGTACGTACTACAGGTACAAGTGGAGGATTGAATTTCTATAACCTCATACAATCTCACAAGTACGCTGTGTGTTTTAGAGCGCACCCGTCTTCACTTAACGGTAGTGCTACTATAAGCCACACTGAATAATGACATTATTACCAGTACGATAAAGAAAGGAGCCTAACATGAAAAGAAAAGTACTCGCGCTGACTATTGTGTTAGTTATCTTCATGCAAGTTACCTCTGTTGCTTTCGCAACAGATAATACCGGAATATTATTCCGAAGAGATTACTTGCATAGGGGAATCGTCACTATCAATTATTGCCGATTCTGATGTTGCTGAATATTTTCAAAGTATTCAAGAGGATAAAGGATACGACCCTGTTGTTGCTACAAAGCAGTCAGTCTATGTTGTTGAATCCTTTGACAAGGATGGAAATATCTACGGTAGCCGTCTTATGACTGATAAAGAAGTGACGGAATATAAAAAACTCTTGTCAAATGATCCTACTAAATCGAACATTTGGGTTGGCGATGATGGGGAGACGCATCAAGGTAACAAGCTTTCGATTTATCTTGTTGTGTATAAAGTACTAATCGTAATTACTATGCTTATGGTACCGCTGATTGGGCTAATGGTATATATGCAGGTGGCGTAAACGGGCCGTCATATGGATATGATTTCATATCTATCACATGGGGCGCGGGAGGAGAGCTGATGAACTCTTCCAGTAGCGACAGAAGTATTAGCGGTAGATACCAGTATGACCAAGGTTCTATTTCGTTAATCTGATCACAAACATATTCTACAAAATCTAATTTTGACGCCATCAAAAACACCTGCCCTTCACCCAAAATTTGTACTCAATTTGCACATTGTATCCGCACTTACTGCACAGAATACCACATCTTACTTTGAGCATAGAATACCCCTCCGTTGTCGCCCCAAAAGGAATTCGTTTCACTACCCGTTCAGGCAACCTCTATAACAGGTTCATACATTAAAATATTTGTTCAACATAATTGAGCAGGGGATGAAGCTGACGTTTTTGGAACATGGTAAACAGTGTGGACCTGCTCACCCACTGGGCTGCAACCACCTCTGTTTCCTGCAGCCGCAAACAGGATACCGGCGTGTCAGCGTAAAACAGCCAAACGTCGTAGAAGTCTTGGAACCTGTCGCGCCGTGTCTGATACAGCAGGCGGCCATGCTCCGGTTTCAGCACCTGGCCCAATTCTTCCCGCACTTCACGGACTGCCCCCTCCAGGCTGCTTTCGCCAGCGAGGACGGAGCCGCCTGTGCATTCCCAATACAATGGGTAAGGCTTATCGGGGTGGCGTTGTGAAAGTAAAAACTCTCCCTTGCTGTTCATGATCCACACACTGACCACAAGGTGATAGGAGCCTTCCGGGATCGTCTGGCCGCGCTCCACAGCGACCCCGGTTTTCTTTCGAGAACTATCGTAGAGGTCCCACAATTCCGCCATATGTCTATCCCTCCATGGTAGGAAGCGGGGCGGCTCGGAAGTCAAACAGATAGCCGTCCGCGATTTTTTTGATTTCCTCCATATTGTGCTGGGAATATTTATCGTACACCCCGTAGACGGTCATCCCGGCCCGCTTTGCGCTCCTGACCGCGGGCAGAACATCTTCAAAGACAAGGCATTGCTCCGGCGCCACGCCCAGCCGGTCCGCGCAATGCACAAAGATATCGGGGGATTCCTTCCCGCGCGCCATGTCGTCCGTGGAGCAGAGAACGTCAAACAGGTCATAAATTCCATTCTTTTTCAGACATGGCTCATATAGCTTTTGGGGAAGCCCGGTCGCCACAGCCAATTTCACGCCCGCACGGCTTAACTGCCGGAGATAATCCGCAGCAAACGGGGACAGCGTGACGTTGTGCGCGTATTCATAGGCGGCCATTTCGTTCCACTCCTGAATGATCGCATCCACACCTTCCGGCAGATGGAACAGGCTGATCGTATATTCCGCTGCCTCTATAAAGCTGCGGGCGCAAATTTCCGTGACATAGCCGCTTGGCACGGGTAAACCACGCTTTTTCAGGAAGGCGATATCAATGTTTTCCCACACATCCATGGAGTCCAGGATAGTGCCGTCCAAATCGAAGATTGCCGCGTGGAATTTCATTTGCTTCCCCCTCTGCAGAAGATTGTCTTGAGCTCGGCCGCGGTCCGCTTGATGTCGGACTGGGCAAGGATTGCGGAAACGACCGCCAGTCCCTCTATCCCGCAGCCGCGAAAACGAGCTGCGTTTTCCCTGGTGATGCCGCCAATGACGACGATGGGCAATTCCACGCTTTGACGGATTCTTTTCAATTCCTCCATCGAGACAAGGCCGGCGTCCGTTTTCGTACCTGTGGGGAACATGGCCCCGACGCCAATGTAATCCGCCCCGTCAGCCTGCGCCTGCCGCGCCTCCTGGACGGTTGCGGCGGAAACACCTAGCAGCATATCCCGCGACATGATCTCCCGCGCCCTGGCGGCCGGCAAGTCGCCTTGGCCGAGATGTACGCCGGCGGCCTTAACCGCCAAAGCAATGTCGATCCGGTCGTTGATGATGAGGGGGATATGGTATCGATCCGTTACCCGTTTGACCTCCAAGGCCTGCTGGTAAAAGTCCAGGGAGCCGCAGGATTTTTCCCGAAGCTGGACTATGGTGCAGCCGCCTAAAACAGCCTGCTCAACCGCCTCCGGGAGCGATTGCGTACTCATGAGCGTGCGATCCGTCACAAGATAGAGCGTAAAATCATATATCATACCGCCCCCTCCACGTTGTGGAATCCAGGCAGACCGGATCGGTAGAGGCTGTAAAAATGGTTGGTCGGGCCGCAGCCCTTCCCAATCGCAAGGGAGTGCTCAATGGCGGTGGTCACATAGTCCTTTGCCTGACGAACCGCTTCCTGGAGGACCAGGCCGTTTGCAAGCTGGGATGCTATGGCCGAGGAAAAGGTGCAGCCTGTCCCATGGGTATTTTTCGTGTCGATCCTCGTTGTTTCAAACCGATAAAACTTCCGTCCATCAAACAGCACGTCGAGGGCGTTTCCGATGGCATGGCCGCCTTTTACCACGACTGCCCTGCAGCCCATCCTGTGGATCGCTTTCGCAGCGCCTTCCATGTCGGCTACGCTATGAATTTGCATCCCTGCTATTCTTTCCGCTTCCGGTATATTGGGCGTCAAAACATCCGCAAGCGGGAGGATGGTTTTGACCAGATGTTCTACCGCGGAAGGGTCCATAAGCGGGCACCCGTTTTTGGCAACCATTACCGGATCAATCACCACGTTGTCCGGTTTGTACTGGAGCAGCTTTGCGGAAACCGCGTCCATGCACGCAGGCGTGGAGAGCATACCGGCCTTAACGGCATCCACCTCGATATCCTCGAACACCGCGTCGATCTGTTTCGAGATCATATCCGGTGTGATATCCTGAATTGCAATGACCCGGCTTGTATTTTCCGCAACAACGGATACGATTACGCTCATTCCAAATACACCGTGGGCCGAAAATGTTTTCAGGTCGGCCTGGATGCCCGCGCCGCCGCTGCAATCCGACCCGGCAATGCTTAATACCTTTTTCATTCTACTATCTTCTCCTTCGCTTCTTGTGGCATCACGATCAACAGCGTTCCGTCCTTGACCGTAACGGCGCTCTCCTGGCCGGTAAACTCATTGCTCACGCCGAGAGGGAACGTATTGGTCAAGACCGCGTTGTTGAGCTCGTATTTCAAGCCCTGCAAGGTGACGCCGGTTGATTTATCAGTGCAGCTGAATATGGAGATCACGCCCGATGCAATTTCCCGAAAGGCCAGCGTCTGATCGGTGATTGCCGTAATGACATTGGCTTTGTCAAATAGAAAGCCCCGCTTCCCACTTTGGGACAAGAAAGCCAGCAGCTGCAAATTGGCAAGCGTATGGTCGATTCGGCCGCCCATTCCGCAGTAGATGTGAAAGCGTTCATATCCCAGCTTCATCCCCTCACGGACCGCCGCCAGCATATCCGTGTCATCCTTTTCCGCCTCCAGCTTCCTCACATTGGGATGCCGCGGTATGTGCTGGAGGCTGTCAAAATCCCCGATAACCAGGTCTGAGCCGATACACGCTTGCTCCAAATAGCGCAGCCCCGCGTCGGCGGCAATCACCATATCGTGAGACCGTGGTGAAAAATCCAGCCCATAGTTTTCACCGGCTCCGACAATGTAACAGATTCCCACTCTCATACGATCACCCTCTATATGCCATATTCCAGAAATCGTATTCCAGGTAACTGGCCTTTTCAAAAATGCCGCTCAACCGGCTCTTTCGCTCACAGGAAAGAGGACCGCATTTCTGCTCGGCAAACGCACACCACTCCTTGCAGCTTTCGGCATAACGCTCATCCGCATAGTCCTGTATGAAGTCCCAATATCTCGACGCCCGGCTTCCCGGCTCGGAGGCCAGCTTGCGAAAGATATAGCTGTAGCTCAACATACAGGGCAGCACCGCCATGAGGATTGCGCAGCCGTCTCCCTGCTCCGCAATGCTGATCATGAAATCAATGTAATTTTGATTTTCAGGCAGAGGCGCGATCAGCTCAATATCATCGTCCGTCATTCCAAACTGGCTTAAATAGTTCAGCCGCACGGCGGATTCGGTATCCGTCACGAAATTGAGAATGGAATAATACGTTTGGATCTCTTTCAGTGTGGCGGCGTGGTAGATCGCCTTTCCGTATACACGGGCATAGTGCTTCAAATAAATGCTGTCCTGGATCATATACTGCTTGAATTTTTCAAGCGGGAGTGTGCCAGCCTGCAGCTCACGCACAAAGGGGGTCTCGGCGCACCGATCCCAAATCGGCGTGTTGCGGTTCAAGATTTCTTCCATCATAGGCATGTTTTCTCCTCCAATTTTATATAAAAATAGAGCTTCCTATTTTTAGGAAGCTCTTTCAGACGCAGTACCAGCGTAAGAAATTGCTTCCCTACGCCGGTATTAGCCGACAGGTCCAGAGGTCAGGTCTTAACCTTTTTCAACTTTTCAGTTCCCTCGCAAACGTATCATATCATATTCAATTAAAAAAGCTGCTCCCTGTGCGGGAGCAGCTAAATACAGTATATGTATTCACAAACTCCCTGCGTCGGTGTTAACCAACAGGTTCAAAGGGTCAGGTTTTACCTTCTCAACCGCTACGCAGTCCCCCTGTGTTTTTTAAGAATACCACGTCAATCAAACAAAGTCAAGACGATACATATCATGAGAGCGGAAAAACGTCGGCGCTTCGTCGGCGTTTTTCTATTTCCTTAGTACATCACCGCACACGGCAGGAACGGGAACCTTCCATTAAAACGCCCGGTCTGTAAAACCGGACACTTTTCGACGGTAATTTGAAAGCAGCATTATATCAATTATGTTGCCTTGCGGGTCTGGAGATAATAGGAAAACACGGTCTGACGCAGCATAATTTATGTGTTAATCCAGACAATTACCCCATCTTACGGCCCATCGTATAAAGCCGTTATGTTGTCAGTTTAGCTACGGCGATCAATCTCCGGCTGCTTGCATCATAGGGACTCCTATCGTAATCGCCATATAGTTCAATATTGGTGAACCCAGCTTGAGACAGCAGCATCCGATAGTCGTTGTCCAGTAAAATGCGATATACAATGTCATATTGATTTTCTTCCATGCGCTGTAAGCTGTGATATAAGTCCAATACATGGATCGTCTGATAACGCTCGTCATGCTCCTTTACAAATATTCTTGAAAAGTCCTCTCGGTTTACGACCACCTCAATAGGAGGTAATGTCAAAGTGTGATCCGTGGTTCCCGATGTGAAGATGAGCAGACCGTTCTTATTGAGCCTGCTTTTCATGGACTTTATTGCAAGCAGCAGATCTTCATCCGTATGTAAATGAGGCAAAGACGTGGTGAGGCACACGACCGCGTCAAAGCAGACATCAAACTTTCTTTCCAAGTATCGGAAGTCACATTGCTTTAACGGGATATCGCACCCACGCTCATGCAAATTCTTTTCCGCGATTCTCAACATGGAGTGAGAATAATCGGAGCCCCAGGTCTGATATCCCAGCTGCGATATCATATACAAATGCTGCCCCGTTCCGCAGGCGCAGTCTAAAACGGTCTTGACGTTATGCTCAGTGAACAGCTTATGGAAGAAGTTTTTCTCATCTCCTAAATAGCTTTCAATGGGGCCAAATTCGTCATAATCAAATGCGAATTTTTCATAAATATCTTTCATGTTTTTCTCACTCCCTTCATTTTTATACTGCCAACTCGACAAACTGGAATTTGTGTTGCTAGCTAATTACTCTGCGGAAGCAGCAGAGGTACACCAGGCCACGTCAATTCTGGCATGGAATCCAATTTGTTTAAATACACAAATATCGTCTGTCTGTCCCCAAAAATTCCTGAATCAGGTTTTCTCGTGCATAAAGTTATATGATAATATCCCGAATTTATTGGAATAATTTGTTCCGGAGGACACTCCGCGCCCCACTCCGACAACCAGAACAAATCAATTACACATAACTTTTCGTCTTGAATATCAATACCTAAACGAATCGCAACAGGATATTCTTCTAACAGATTTTCTTCTGGGTATCCCTTTCTAAACTTGAGTGTGTAATTTCCGTTGCTCCCCGTGCAAAAGCCTACTACATCCCCCTTTTTGATGTGCTTTGCCACATCTTCCGGGTTTGAATATTCTTTATCTAGGAAGTTGTAACCTTCAGGAATATTCTTATTCGTTTTAGGTGAATAAAACACAATCCCCATTCCATCGGTCATTAGCTGAATGTCTTTTTCTCTAAACTTCATACGCCAATACTCTCCTTTAACTTCCGATTTGTCGAACAATCTTTCCTTGCCTGCGGCTCAAGGTAAGAGTATACATAGATTTCTTTTTCCGTATCAAGCACAAAACCGCAGGATAGCAGCAGGCCGCAGGACGCCTTATTTTCCGGCTCCGGCTGCACCACAATTCTTTTGGCGTCAGGGTGGAGGGCGATCCTGTCTGTCAATTCCGCCACAATCAGTTTGCCAAGGCCTTTGCGGAGGAAGTCGGGTTCCCCAATCATGTAGTCGATGCTGTAAGACCCGCCCAGCGCCGTGTAGCCTCCCCAAAGCTCGTCGCTGTCCTTGCAGGCGTAATACTGGCAAAAGCCGACGGGCTGTCCTTCATGCTCCACAATGAAGTGGTGAATCCAGCAAAACTCGCCGTCCTGCTCCTCAACTTCTTTGATCCAATCCAGCGGATCATGGTACCACATGGCAACGTGCAGCGTATACAGCCATTTCTTAAAAACGGGCAAATCCGTCTGTTCCATTTTTCTAAGTTGAATCATATTGTTATTCCCAACCTTTCTTATTTTTCAGATCCTTTATAACCCTTTTGCTATCTCAAAGATGGCCTGAAGGCCCTCAGAGATTGTACCGGAACGCAGGCAGCGTATTTTATGAAATTACTGTCGTTTTCTCGCACTGAGCCGTGAAGAGAACAACATTGAGACCATGCCAATGGCCCAATAGACCCCTGCGTATATGACAAATGCACCTTCACCCGGATCAAAGGAAATCCATGTGCCAAGCAAAAACAGGGTGGCGGCAATTACAGGCAGGCTCCACATTACTTTTATGTGTTTTCCTGCAAAAATCCCTAAAGTAATGCAGTATATCGGGTTGATAGCGAAAAACAATAGCAGAATAATCGCCATGCTGCATCACTTTTGGCAAAAGTAATCACGGCCCATGGCAATAAGAGCATCATGGCGGCTGATCCAATCAAGCACCCTACAAATTTCTTTTCATTCTGCGTCCTCCGTAATCCTTACCCCGTCTTTCCTGCAGATTCTTAAATGCCAAAGCTGTCTTTACTAATAAACGAAGCTAAATATGCCCGGCAAACGGGAAATTATAATTCTGTTTTCAGTAGTGAGTACATCTTCATGTTAATAACTTTACCATTCTTGATGGCGTTATTTCTCAATGTGCCCTCATATTGGAAACCTGCTTTTTCAAGTACCCGGCAAGATGCGGCATTGTATGCAAACGGCTCTGCGTAGATGCGAATAATATCGCTCTTTTCAAAAACATACTTGCAGATTTGTTTAACGGCTTCAGTCATGATTCCTTTTCCCCAATATTCTTCTGCGATGTAATATCCTAATTCGGCAGTCTGTCTGTGAATGTTTCCTTGACGAAAAACACCAATACTTCCAATTGCCTTTCCATCTATCGTAATAGCAAACGTTTCGTTTTCATCTGCGGAGAGCATAGCAGAAATATAATCCACCCCGTCTTGCTCTGTGTAAGGGTAAGGTAATCCGTCCCGAAGATTATCTTGTATTTTTGTATTGGAAAGAGCCGACGCTAAATCTTTTGCGTCTGATAACTTCCATTTTCTTATTTTACAAGTCATTTTATACATACCTCCTCGCTGACACCCGATTTCTCGGGGTGTCTTATGTTAAGCTTGCGCAATAAACAAAATACTCATCACATGCGTTCGGCATATAAGTCAAATTTGACATGCCATTCGCCATCCTCTGTTACCGTAACATCCTGCCAATGAAAACGATCGTCCTCGATTTTGGCAAAGACCCATTTTCTCCTTTCGTCCTCAATGTTTGTAAGGACGATGAGATCGTCTTGCTTTCTCGCTTCAAACCGCATAATTTTTCCTGTGTAGCAATATGAGACATCCCAAGCGTGTGTGCCAGGGTTGTAAACACGAAGCGTTGTTCCGTATTCAAAGCCGGGCAAGACAATAACATCCTGTACCGCCATTCCCTCAAGAACCCATGAAAAATGCCATTCGCCTTTCATTACTCGGGAAGTGCTATTGTCAACATAGTCGATTTTCCATCTGCCGATCAGCTTCCCGAAAAAAATAAATTCCTCGGGTAGCGCTTCATTTTTCACTTCACTTGTCAGTGCTTTATAAAAATGTTCCATGTGCCGCTCCTCCTGTTACTATAAACTGTTTTCTGAACTCCTTTTGACCTTCAAAACAGCCTTTTCCCGTCCGAAATATCAATACCAAGCGCTTTCGCCCTGCCGGTCTGCTGATAGGGGTTGATCTTTTCCACGATACCGTCATGCCGGAAAAGAGAGCCTGTGTTCTTAAACCAGAAGGTCACGCCCGCACGCGCGCATTGCTCCCGGATGTTCAGCACCCACTCGTAATCGCACGCACGCGCTGCCCTCCCCGTTTCGCCGCCAACGGTCACATGGTCCACCCCATGAAGATAGGGGGCCAGGTCGATTGTTTCCAGAAGCGGGGCGCAGGCGATGAACCGCCGTTTCATCGGATAGGATAAAAACAGGGGGAGCCGGGTGTCGGCCAGCGCCTGATTTTCTACCGTACAGCCAATATTCACATTGTCATAGCCCTCGCCCCAGTCATAGGGAAGGGATACGGGGAACCGGTCGATCCGCTTGGTCAGAATCAAAAAATCAATGTCTGTCCGCTCCCAGATCATGGCCCAGACCTCTTTACGCCATTCGTCCGCTTCGGGCAGAAAAAAGTCGGTGGCAAAGCAGGTGGCGAGGATCTTATCCCCTTTGATGTTGTATTCGCCCTTTTTATTTCTCCGGATGGGCCAGTCGAATTTATCAGTTTTCAGAATCGTATTCTGGCCGTAGCGTTTTGCATACGGCCCATAAAAATAACAGTTTGCGCAGCCGTCACTTATTTTATAACAGCCCGTCCACGGCTCCCAGTTCATAGGCAGCCTCCTTTGTTTTCCACTAAAATAGCAGATGGGCCAGCAGCATACAATAGCCGTTTCACGGGTCAGCGCTGGCTTCATCTGAGCCCGATGCCCGTCCGGTAGTTTTGAAGCCAAACATACCAATCCAATTATACCAGGAAACTGCAATCCTTTGACATATCTCATTTCTTGTTCCGTTCACGGAATTTTTTGATCAGTATGTTACGTACCACAATGGCGACAATCGCTAATGCGATAAATCCAATGACTTCCCACATAGCTGTTCTCCCTTCACGCTCTTTTTTTCTGTACAATTTGTATGGACGCCGTTACCGACAGAACGATGATGAGCGCCATAACGCCTGCACCACCCAATAGCAGCAAGGCGCTGTTTTGCAGGAAACCCAGGTCAAAGCTGTTTGCGTCTCCCATAAGCAGCCGGACAATATAGTAAAACAGCAAAAAGCCAACTGTCGGAACAAACATGAACATCTTGCCCTTGATGGAGCCGAAGCGATAATAGCCCGGAATCTGGACGCCTGCATAAATGCAGAACAGTATAGCGCAAAGAAGGAAAGTCCCCATCATTTCTTGCAAGGTCAGGGCGCTATTCTTAAAGCGCAGAATAAATACCTGCACACCCAATGTGACCAGCAGCGCCAGGAAGCCCATCGCAAATATAATCAGGTATCTTCCGGCAACCAGGGCGCTTTTTTTCGCCGGGAGGAAGCCATAGAACCGTTCCATACTGTTCTTTTCCACCACGGAAAAGGTGTAGCCGGTGGTCATGGCCATGACCGTGGCGGCAAAGGACAAGCCCTCAAAGAGCGTGCCTGTAAAAAATGTGATGAGCAGCGGCACCAGCAGCACCAGCAGCATGGATTTCAAGTAGGGTTTGAGAAGCAGGTAGTCCAGCTTCATACATTTCATGGAAAGGTTCATTTCTGCGCCTCCTTCTCAGCCTGCCGGCTTACAAATACTACAATATCGTCAATCGTGGCTTGCAGGGCGTCAGCCTGCATATCTTCCGGTATATCCTGCGTTCGAATGAGCGCTTCGTACCCTGTGGCAAAGGTTCTGGTTCCGATCAGATGGTTTTTAAGTTCCGGCGTCAATGCCTTTTTGTCCCCGCTGACAATGCGGTATCCCTCGACAAATTCCTCCTTACTGCCCGTGAATATCATCTTGCCAAGGTTGATATAGGTGATATAGTCCGCGATCTTCTCAAGGTCGCTGGTGATATGGGTGGAGAAAAGCACGCTGTGCCGTCCGTCCTCAATATAGCCGGAAAGGATCTCCAGCAGCTCGTCACGGGAAACTGGGTCGAGGCCGCTGGTCGGTTCATCCAGAATCAGAAGCTTCGCGTCATAGGAGAAGGCGCAGGCCAGCATGAGCTTCATCTGCATCCCTTTGGATAGCTCCTTGACGCGCTTCTCCTTTGCGATACGAAATTTTGATAGCATAGACCAATAGGTTTCGCTGTTCCATCCAGTATAGAAAAGGGCGTATGCCTTTTCCACATCGGCCATGCTCCACTTGTCTGCAAAGTAGCTGTTGTCGAATACCACGCCGATGTCCCTTTTGATCTCCTGCTCCTGCGCAAGATGGTCTTTACCGAACACGGTTATGTTGCCGCTGTCGGGCTCCACCATATTGAGGATGGATTTGATGGTCGTTGTTTTGCCTGACCCATTGGGGCCAATCAGCCCCATGATAAACCCTTCCGGCAGACGGAAGGTGATATTGTCAAGGGTAAAATCCGTATAGGATTTTGAGAGCGCTGTTACCTCCAGCATATTATTCATGGTGAGTCCTCCTTAATTCTTCTTGAAACAGAGTACATATTTCTTCCTCGGCAACTCCTGCCTTCCGAGCCTTTTGAATCGCCTGCCCCATGAATGATTTCGCTTCATCAAGCAGATGTCTCCTGATGATCTCCGAACTTTTTTCGGCAACGAAACAGCCCTTGCCCTGAACCGTTTCCAGATATCCCTCGTTCTCCAGCTCCGTATAGGCGCGGTTGACGGTCAAAACCCCCACCTTGAGTTCCTTTGCTAAGGACCGGAGAGAAGGCAGCGTATCGCCGGGCACAAGCTCACCGCTTAAAATAGCGTGAACAATCTGGCGCTTGATTTGTTCATAGATGGGGCCTTCATAGCTGTTAGATACGGTAATCTTCACGGCTCCTCCTTCCCATGCGACAGCACATAGTGTTATACTGTTATGGATATCAGTATAACACTATCGCATTTTAATGTCAAGAGGGTATTACTGGAAGCATGAGGCTCAAATTTGTATTATAGAGATCATTATAGTAGAATAGGCGCAAGCCTTCACGTTGCTCACGCAACGTAATACATGGTGGAGAAAAAGGATGTTTTAGAAAGCGCAGCGCTGTTTGCCGGGATCAAACCGGAGTTGATCCTGGGGCTGCTTCGCTGCATCGGCGCCAGAGAGGTGAAGGTTCCAAAGGGCGGCCGCATCATCGAGGAGGGCGAACCGGTTGCTCAGTTCAGTATTCTGCTGTCCGGCAGCGGGCGGTCAGTCAAAACCGACGCCGAGGGCCGCGTAATCCTCATCACGCTTTTATCTCCGGGCAGCGAGATCGGTGTGCTGCTCTGCGCCAACCCGGATCACAGAAGCCCGGTGACGGTGCAGGCAGACGAGGATTCAAGCGTCCTGATGGTCCGGTTTAGCGGCCTGATGGCGCGTTGCGCCGAAAACTGCCCCCAGCATGAGCGGCTGATTCAAAACTATGCGGGCGTCCTTGCCCGGAAGGGCCTTACTCTGCATGAGCGGATCGACTGTCTGCTGCGGCCCACCGTGCGGGAGAAAATCATGGCCTATTTGAACCGGGCGTCCCGTGAACAGGGTGGTTTTTCTATCAAGCTGCCTCCGGACCGCAGCGCCATGGCCGAATACCTCAATGTGAACCGCAGTGCCCTATCCCGAGAACTGTCCAGCATGAAACACGACGGCCTGATCGATTATTATAAAAGTAACTTTGAATTAAAATATGGAAACCATAACGGATGGAATGGAGCGTGAACATGAAGACAATCGCGATTATCGATGACGATATCCCCATTGGCGATATGCTGGAGGAAATTCTGCGTAAGGAAGGCCACGGCGTACTGAGGGCCTATTCGGGTACGGAGGCCATGTATCTTCTCTCCCGGCGCCGGCCGGATCTGGTGCTGCTGGACCTGATGCTGCCGGGGCTCGCCGGAGAAGAGGTCCTTCCCAAAATTCAAGGGATTCCGGTGATCGTCGTAAGCGCTAAGGTGGGGATTGACGATAAGGTAAGCCTGCTTTTGGGAGGGGCCGCCGATTACGTCACCAAGCCCTTCGACGTCAAGGAGCTGCTGGCCCGCGTTGCCGTTCAGTTGCGGCAGGGCTCGGATTCGGCGCACGCGCCGGTTTATGAGGCCGGCGATCTTCGCCTGGACACCCTTTCACACGAGACAACCGTCGGGGGCGTGCCCGTCTATCTTACGAAAACAGAATACGCGATACTCAAGCTGCTTCTCCAGCATTCCGGAAAGGCCATTGCCAAGGCGGTTATTTTAGACCGGATCAGCGAGGACACGCCGGACTGTACAGACAACTCCTTAAAGCAGCATGTCAGCAATCTGCGGCAAAAGCTCCGGGACGCCGGAGGGAAGGACTATATTGAGGCGGTATGGGGGATCGGCTTTAAACTGACGGAATCCTAAAATCTTGACGATTTCTTTACTCTTTTCTTGACCGCCTTCTTGACGATTTTCCGGTAGACTGTGGTCATCAAAAAGAAGGAGGCAAACCACATGGAATATGTATTGGAGGCAAAAGGGCTTTGCAAGCAATACAAAAGCTTCAAAGCGCTCAGCGGCCTTTCCATGCGCGTCCCCAAAGGGGCGATTTATGGATTCGCCGGCAAAAACGGGGCCGGCAAAACGACTCTAATCCGGCTCATCTGCGGCTTACAGCAGCCCACATCCGGGGAGTATACCCTGTATGGCTTCAGCAGCCAAGAGGCTGAAATCACACAATCCCGCCGGCGGATGGGGGCCGTCGTTGAGACGCCGTCGATCTATCTGGATTTGACCGCCGCCGACAATCTCAAGGAGCAGTACCGCGTGCTGGGGCTTCCGTCCTATGACAGCATCCCGGAATTATTAAAACTGGTCGGCCTTGAAAACACCGGCAGCAAGAAGGCCAGGAATTTTTCCCTCGGGATGCGCCAGCGGCTGGGCATTGCCGTCGCCCTTGCCGGGGACCCGGATTTTCTTGTCCTGGATGAGCCGGTAAACGGTCTCGACCCCCAGGGCATTATCGAAATACGGGAGCTGATTCTCAGGCTCAACCGGGAGCATGGAATCACCGTGCTCATCTCCAGCCATATTCTGGACGAACTGTCCAAGCTGGCCACCCACTACGGTTTTATCGACAACGGCCGCATGGTAAAGGAGATCAGCGCCGTTGAACTGGAGGCCGCCTGCCGCAAATGCGTCCGCCTGGAGGTATCGAACGTGAAAGCCCTATGCCGTGTGCTTGACAACATGAAGCTGGAATACAACATCCTCTCCGATACCGCGGCGGATATTTTCGCCAAGGTAAACGTGTCGAAGCTAACGGCCGCCCTTGCCAAGGAAAGCTGCGAGGTGCTTTCCATGCGGGAACGGGATGAAAGCCTGGAAAGCTACTATGTCGGTCTGGTGGGAGGTGGAAATCATGACTAAGCTGTTATCCGCGAATTTCTTTCGCCTCAAAAAGAACAAATGCTTCTGGGCTTGCATAATTTTCATGCTTGCGGCGGGTGTCTTTTTCCCCGTCATGCGCTATGTCGATATGCAAAAATCCGGTACGGTCAATACCCTGGACAATGGTTTTTTTGCCTGTGCGGTGTTCATCGGCGTCCTGGCTTCGGTTTTCTGCAGCTTATTTATCGGAACGGAATACAGCGACGGCACGATTCGCAACAAGGTGGTGGTCGGGCAAAAACGCTCGGCGATCTATCTGTCCAATCTGATCACCTGCGCGGTGGCCGGCGTGGCGATGTGCCTGGCGTTCTTTCTCCCTTACCTGAGCCTGGGCATGCCGCTGCTGGGCTTTTTCACGGCGGATGTGAAGGTCATACTTCTCTTTGCCCTGGCGGTTTTCGCCCTTTGTATCTCTTTTAACGCGATTTTTACCATGATTGCCATGCTCAATCAAAACAAGGCTGTAGTCGCCGTGACCTGTATCCTGAGCGCCTTTGTGCTCCTTGGCGCGGGTGCTTATATCAATGCCCGGCTGGACGAACCGAAGACCTATCCCAGCTACAATATAAGCGGCGAAGGCAACACGTCTACTGTTGTGGAAAATCCGAACTATCTGGAGGGAACCGAGCGGGACGTTTATCAGTTCCTGTACGACTTTTTCCCAGGCGGCCAGGCTGTGCAGTGCTCGACCATGCAGGCCGTCCATGCGCCGATGCTGCCCGTCTATTCCGCTGTGATCGTCGTTTTGACGACGGGCCTGGGGATGTTTTTCTTCCGGCGAAAAGATCTGAAGTAAAGGAGTTCTCATGGAATTTTGGTTATGGGCCGCTATCGGCATATTGGCAGGCGTCGTCCTTGCCCTTCTGATCAAGCTGTTTCTCATGCGAAAGACGGCGCGGGAAATTGAAGCGGAATTTGCCCGGCGGCTTACGGCCGATACCAACACCTTGATTTCGATTTCCTACCAGGACAAGACGATGCGCCGGCTGGCTGAGAGCATCAATCGCGAGCTGCGCAGCTTGCGCAGGGAACGCCGTCGGTTTCAGCGGGGCGATTTGGAGCTCAAGGAAGCGGTTACCAACATTTCACACGACCTGCGTACACCCCTGACCGCTATCTGCGGGTATCTCGACCTCTTAGAGCAGGAAGAGAAGTCTCAGAATGTACAGCGGTACCTATCCCAAATTGAAGATCGCACAAGGGCACTCAGACAGCTGACGGAAGAACTGTTCTGCTATTCGGTGCTCTCTTGCGCTCAGGAAGACTCCATCGAGAAAGTGGATTTGTGCCGATTCCTGGAAGAATCCCTTCTGTCCTTCTATGGCGCCATGCGGCAAAAAGGGATTCATCCAGAAATTGAGATGCCGGAGGAAAAGGTGGAACGGATGCTGTCTCCCTCTGCGGTCAGCCGGGTCTTCGGCAATATCGTGAGCAACGCCCTGAAATACAGCGACGGTGATTTGCGTGTCATGATGGATACAAACGGGACCGTCACTTTTTCCAATTCGTGTAAAACGATGGATCCGGTGACGGTGGGCCGCCTGTTCGACCGCTTCTATACCGTGGAAACCGCCCATAACTCCACAGGGCTGGGCCTTTCCATTGCCAGGCTTTTAACCGAGCGCATGGGGGGAACCATTCAGGCGCACTATCGGGAAGGAAGACTGACCATCACGGTTTCCTTCCCATGAGCTAAAAAGGTTCTCTAAGCGGAATGATCCCTTAGGGTTTTTCAGTAGCTTCCTGTCGCAAAGTATCATGTTGTTGGAAAGGGAGTTTAAGCCGTAATACAAGGCTTCGCCCCGCTGAAACAACTCTTGCACGGTAAAGGGGACAAAAATGGCGGTGCTTGAAGTTGTCAAGCCCCGCCGTATCTTGATTAGGTTTTCGCCAAGCGGGATAGAGGACATAAGCCCCTGCTCCTGCTGGTAGTCAAGCCTTGTCAATGCACAGTTGTATTTCTGCGCCACGCCTGCCGCTTGAAAAATATCGTTGTCCAGCTTTTGTTTTGTGTCGGCAAGATTGAGGACGATCATAGACAGCAAAAACATTCGCTCGTTGCGGCTCTGCAAGTCCCGCAAAAGGTTTTTCGCCTCGCCGCCGTAGGTCGCCAAATCCGACGGTATGATGTCCATATCGTACCCGCTGCGGATTGCCTTTTTCTGTTCCTCAATTTTCATGCGGTCAAGGTCGGTAATCTTCCGCTTGATGGTCTTGATCGCCTCGTTGTGGTCGATACTGCGGATATGCAGATTGAGGATAAGCCCGTTTTCGGCCTCCATGAAGTCGGCAAGCATACGGTCGTTGAGTTCCGGCGCAAGGATTTGTAAAAAGGACGCTGCGCCGTATTTGCTCCCCATGCGGAAAAACCGCCCGTCGCCAAAGCGGAAAGAGGACGGGGCGATAAAGTCTTTGACGGACAGGCCGCTTTCGGGTAGCCAGTCCCACGAAAAGTTAAACCGTTCCCCGTCCGGGTGAAAAATGCCGTGCAGCACTTCAAGCCGCTGTTTCCCGTCCAGCGTCCGCGCCGCCGCGCCCAATACCTTAAAATGGTTGAGGGTGTCCGTTTCGATACGGGCAAGCCGCGCCCGCGCCGTTTTGATGTTTTCCGCTTCTATGGTAAAGGTGAAAAACTTGGTCTTGATAAGCCCGTTGTTTCCCCGTTCAAGCTGCGCCGCAAGCATGGCCGAGTATTCGGCTCTGATACTGTCAAACTCGTCGCCCTGCGGCGAAATGGTAATGCTCTTTTGAAAATCCTCCTTGTTGGCGTAGCGGCTGATAAGGGATAGCTGGACGCTGATGGAAGCGTCATAGGAATTATACATATCGCAAAGGGCTTCAAAGGTCGCCGTTTTCTCGTCCGGCTGTGCAAGCTGGTAGTTTATATCTTCAAACTCAATGCACTTGGAATAGCGGTTGTTTGCAAGCCTGCAAATCCCGTCCTTATACATTCGTTCAAAGGGTATGCTGTCCTGCGCGGTATGGGGCTTTCCGTCGCCCTTGTGCCGCTGGATAACGGCGGCGATCTGCTTTCGCTCTTTTCGGGTTAATTTACGCTTTGTTTCCTGCGTTTTTGCCTTTGACAATGGCTTGTACCTCCTTTTCAAGTCTGTTTTGCCGGGTTAGGGTATCGTAAAAATTGTTGGTCTGATACGGCCTTTCTTTGGGACGGATAAACTTTACCTCCACAATCTGCCGTATTAGCACTTCAAGCGGTTGCCCGTGCTTTTCGTACATAGCAAGTAAAAACATGGGGAGCATGGCAAGCACCATGCAAAAGGCCGCAACGCTCGTTCCGGCAATGCCTTTCATCAGAAAGAAAAGCGGTAGTCCGAGTGCCACGGCCACGCTAAAGCACACAAGCTGCCGTTTCGTCAAATTGAACATGACTTTGCTTTTTACTTTGGTTAAATCCTTTGGGACGGTTACATACGCCACTTTCGCACCTCCTTAATGCGCGCTGAAAATGGATTTTGCCAAGCTGCCCGTCTTAAAGAGCGTGAAACACAAGAGGACGGTATAGCCCATGCAAGTCCAGATCGCGCCGGATATGTCGCCCGTTACGGCGATTGTCTGCACCAGCACCGCATAAATGCCGACGCATACCATAATGAGAAACGCTTGAAAACCAAGAGCCAGCAAGGATTTTAGGTAGTTCTGTCCCACGCTGCCCCATTCGTGATTTATCATGGTCGCCATAGGAATAGGGGCGACGGAAGTTACAAGGTATATTTCGATCATGCGCCCGTAAATCACAAGCATAATGCAGATGGACAGGGCTTTCATTGTCAAGCCCACGAACAGGGATTGAAACCACAGGCCGAATAACGCGCCGATTTCCATATCCGCAAGCCGCGTTTCCAAGTCCGTAATAATGCTTGTTATATCGATATTGGTATTGCCGATAATCACGCCCGCGCTTTGATCGACAACGCCTTGCGTTACATTAAATACGCCCATGACGATATTCCAAGTATTCGTTACAAGCAGCACGGCGATAAAGGTCTTGAAAATCCACTTAAAGAAAATGAATGTTTCAAAGTCGTGTAGGTTGTTCTTCTCGATCACAAGCTGTATCAACTCATAGCACATCACAAAAGTAATGATAACGCCCGCAATCGGCACGCTCACATTTTCCGACAAGCTGCGTATCATGTTGAATATTCCCGTGTTCCAGAACGGAAATTGTCAAGGGGTGAAATGATATTTTCTGTTCTTTGGAAGAGGCCGGGGTGTGCGGGGCGCGTAGCCCCGCAAAGGCTTACGATAACCGCCGAAGTAGTGTAGACGGTTTTGCCGTTAGAATGAAGCAGACGAAAGCGAGGGGGCAGGGTTGTAAAATCCTGTTCCCCGTTTTCGGCGGCGAAATGGCAACGGCAAAATCCAGACAGTCAAGGGTTTAAGAGTGGAGATTTTTTCGCGCTTTGTGCGAAAAAATACTACTCGCCCCTTGACTGTCTGGATAGTCGAAACGAATGGAGAGGTACAGATTGTTTTCGTCAAAGAGATATGTTATAATTGAACCGATAAACTAACAGACAAATCGGATTTTTATGAGGTATGATATGGAAAAATACGAGTTGATAGATATGCAAAAATTTGATAGAGCAGATTATTTCAGCTACTTTATGAGTGTGGGAACTACGATTGAGTTTACTGCTAAAGTCGATGTTACAAAGGTGATTGAAAAGTGTAAACATGATAAGCTCAATTTTCAGGCAGTTATGTTGTATCAGCTTTATAAAGCAGTAAATACCATAGAAAATTTTAAATTTGACGTATTAGAGGATAAGTTAATCAAATGGAATAGGATAGTGCCTACGTTTTCTTCAATGAATAAAAACAGCAAACTATTTTTTACGCTTTATGCGGATATGCAGGAAAATTGCATGGATTATAATGAACAGTATCAAAAGACTGTAGAAAAATATGCAGACTCCACCACGATAGTTCCGCAAGGGATTTTGCCCGGGAATGTGTTTAATGTATCCTGTATACCATGGTTGCATTTTGAGCATTTTTCTTCAAACTCAAAAACAATGGAAAATAAGGTTGTAAAGATGATTACATTTGGAAAATACGAACAAATAGATGGGCGTTTCGTGCTGCCGCTAACAATACAAATATCCCATGCAATTGCAGATGGATACCATGTAGCTTTATTTTTTGAAAAATTACAGGAAGAATTAAAATTAGTATAAGCCTTTCAACTTCCCGTTTGTTGGAGAGTTGAAATTTGAAAGGGGCAACGGATTATGAAAATGCCAACAGAAAATATTGATACCGTAATGTTTGCCCCTTGCGGAATGAACTGTAAGGTTTGCTATAAGCATTGCTATCACAAAAAGCCATGTGCTGGCTGTTTGAATAGCGATAAAGGAAAGCCAGAACATTGCCGCAAATGCAAGATAAAAGATTGTATCAAAGGCAAAGGACTGTCCTATTGCTTTGAGTGTTCAGACTATCCATGCAAGCTGATAAAAAATCTTGAAAAAAGCTATAACAAGCGATATCAAGCAAGCCTTATGGAAAATAGCGAGTTTGTACGGCAACATGGATTAGAAGTGTTTATGGAAAAGCAGAAAGAACAATATACTTGTTCAAAATGTGGCGGTATTATTTCCATTCACGATAGGGAATGCAGCGAGTGTCAAGAAAAGATGAAGGATTAAACTTTCCGTTTGTGGAAAGATTTATTTTGGCTTATGCAGGGCGGCGGGATAGTTTTGTTATCTCGCCGCCCTGCTTTTTAGTGTTCCATATCCTGCACCCTGCGCGGCTGTTGTTCCCGCTGCTCCTGCCGTAAGATACTGTAAACGCTCTTGCGGATTTGCTCCACTTCCTTAACCGCGTCTTTCAGTGTGGAATAGCGGCGGGATAGCTGCTGCCGCTCGGCTTTCAGCTTGTCGCGCTCCGCTTTCCATGCCTTTATGGGTAGGGTGGTCTTGCCGTTCATCACGCCCGTAAGATAGCGTTCTGCGGCTTCGTAGTGGGTCAATTCCATGCGGTGTGCTTCGTAAAACGCTTCCTGCTTTTTCGGCTTCTGCTGTTTGTATTGCCTGTAAATGTCGCGGTACTGTAAATACCTTTCGGCGTTCATAATATGCTCGTCAAGGGTCTTTAGCCGTCTGTCTATGGGCTTCAGCTTTTCGGATATGCTTTGCTGCTCGCCGTACATATCCATTATCTTTTCATCCAGTCCCGCCATATCCTTTATGCCGTTTGCTGTGAGGAAGTTCAGCATATTCGCCGCCGCTTTTAGATTGTGAATGGTGCTGTAACGGCTCTGTTGCCCCGCTTGCTCCCGCCGCGATAGAATACCCTGTATCACATCGGCAAGGGTGGGCGGCTCGGTGTTGGCGGCTTCTTCTTTCAGCCAGTTTTGCAGCTTGGATATACGCGCTTTGAGTTGCCGCAAACGCCCGTTTGTAACCTCGATTTCGCGGTTGAGGTTGCCGCGCTCGGTGCGTATGCCGCGCTTCTCCATCTGAAAAGCCGCTACGCCTAAATGGACGGTGGGGATTTGGTCTATCCCTTGCCGCGCATAGCTGCGGCGGTCTATGCGCTCGGCGTGTCCGTTCTGCTCTAAAGCCCGATTGCAGATTTCAGCCCATGCCGCCCGCCATTCCTCCGCTTTGGTCTGCTCGTTCCAATCGGTGGCGGGAATGGATTTGCATTTGTATTGCCGCTTTTTCGGGTCATAGATTTTCCCGCCGTCCTTGTCTAAAATGTACTCCTTTTTCTGCTTCGCGCCCCATGCGCCGCCCTGCTCGATGGGGCGCATGGTAAGCATGATATGGGCGTGAGGGTTGCCGTCCTGCTTGTCGTGTATAGCAAAGTCGGCGCACATTCCCGCATTGACAAACTGCTCTTTTACATACTCCCGCACAAGGGAAATGCTATGCTCCATCGTCAATTCTTGAGGCAGGGCAATTTCAATCTCCCGCGCAAGCTGCGCGTTTTTCGCTTTCTCGATTTTCTCTACTGCGTTCCATAAAAGGCTGCGGTCTGCATACTCGGCGGGGGCGTGGTCGGGCAATAAAATCTCTGTGTGAACAATGCCGCCTTTGCGGGTGTAGTCGTGGGTTACTCCGTCATATTCGTTGGTGAGGGTTTCACCGCTTCGGTAAGCGGCTGCGGCAACGGCGGATTTGTCCTTGCCCCTGCTGATGATTTTAATGCTGCAATGGTAAATCGCCATGCGCCGCGCTCCTTTCTTGATGGTTGACTATATGCCGATTTGCGGATATAATTTTGTCTGTGGCATTGGTATGGAGGTTTGAGATGGATAAAAAAATTGAATTTATTACTGGCGATACAAGCCTTTTAGATGAAATCAAGGAACTATGGGAAGAATTAAATCAGTTTCATATTGAAAAATCAGTGGATTTCAAAAACCATTACAAGGCTTTCACATTTGCGGCAAGAAAAGAATCTATTGTTCGCCACATAGAAAATGGAGCGTTGCTTGTTGCGATTGCTTACTGCAATAACCTCAAAATCGGATATTGCATATCAAGTGTTGTAGACGGAATCGGAGAGATTGATTCGATATTTGTCAAAACTGGCTATCGGAAAAGCGATGTCGGACATAAGTTGATGGAAATGTCATTGGACTGGATAAAAACAAACGCCGCAAAAAAGATTGTCGTTAAGGTTTCAGTTGGCAACGAAGAAGTATTTGGATTTTATTCTAAATATGGATTTGCACCATGCCTTACAGAATTGCAAATCATTTAGATGAGGCGGGGGGATTTCTCCCCCGCCGTATTCTTTTGTGCCGACAGGCACAAAACGCCGTCTGCAAGACCGCACATACCACATTCATGTGGTATATAAGTGCGCCCTTGCGCCGCCCCGCCGTCCTCGCTCCCGTCTGCGCCGTCCTCATGCTCTGTATGGGCGGTTTTGACGGTGGGCGGTGTGCTTCTCTGCGCCGCCGCTTGTGCGCCCTGTGGGTTGGCTGTGGCGGCGTTCTGCGCGGTCAATCCGTCCAGTAGTCGGCAGCTCTGCTCGGTGGCTACGGTCTTTTCAAGGAAGATTTGGAATTGCTCGTCTGTGAGGGGGATTGTATCGGGCAGCATACTTTCAAAAAGCCCCATGCGCTTGCAAAGGCGTTTCGTCCTGTCCTTGCGCTCCTGCAAATTATGCTGTTGTTTCAGCAGCTTTTGCCGTTCCTTTAACTGCCGGGTTTCTTCCTCAATGCTTGCGATTTTTTCAATTTTGCTCTGTGCCATGCGTTAAAATCTCCTTTCGATTTTGGACGCAAAAAGGCGGCTAACCTGTTGCGGTCAGCCGCCCTGTGCGGTTGTTATTTGATTTATGCGCTTTGCCCCTGCGCCGCCTGCTCCTGTTCCTGCTTTTTCTTTGCGGCATACCGCCGCTGCGCTTCGCGGCATTGTTCCCGTCTGCGCCGCGCCTTTTCCTCCGCTTCCATTTCTTCGGCGGTGGGCGCGGGGGCGGGTACTTCAAACCTGCCGATGAAGTTTAAGTAAATATCCACCTGCTGCTGCCGTTCCCCGCTTGATTTGTCCGCTTCATGCACAACGATTTTTTCAATGTATTCCGCTATCATCTGCGGGGTCAGTTCGGAAAAATCGGTGTACTTTTTGACTATCTCAATAAACCTGTCGGCTCTCGCGCTGTCGGCGTGAAAGCTGTCCACTTCCGCTTGCAGCCGCGCTATGGATTGCTCCAGTTCGTCCTGCTCCTGCTCATACTCCTGCGAAAGAAGTTCAAAGCGTTTGTCGGTCAGCTTGCCGTTTACATTGTCCTCATAAATGCGGCGGATAAGGGTGTTGAGTTCCGCAATCCGCTTTTGCTCTTTGGCGATTCTGCGTTTGTGGGATTTCGCCGCTTCTTCCTGCTGTACCGCCGAGGATTCGCGGACTTGCTTCACAAACTCCGCTTCATTGGTTTTCACAAAACGGCTTACCGATTGAATCGCGTCTAACGCCAGTTCCCGCAAAACAACGGTGCGGATTTGGTGGTTGGTGCATTGCCTGTCGTAGCGTCTGCCTGTGAGGTTGTAGGTGGAACAGGTGTAAATATCTTTGGGCGGTCGGTTGCAGACATAGCTCTTTTTGTTGATTTGGGTGGTGGGGTACGGCTGCCTGTGGTTATACATCTTCGCGCCGCAATCCGCGCAAAAGACAAGCCCTGTCAGCGGATTCGCTGCGCCGTGGTCGGTGCGCCTTACGGTCTTGCGTAAGCGTTGCGCCGTTTCCCATGTTTCGGGGTCGATGATGGCGGCGTGGGTGTTCTCGAAAATGAGCCAGTTTTCTTTCGGGTTTTCCTTTGCCTGTTTGTCCTTGTAGCTATCTTTGTAGGTGCGGAAGTTCACGGTATGCCCCATGTATTCGGGGCGTTCTATGATGTGGGCGATGGTGTTTGTACTCCATGCGTAGGGGTGGGAATGGTCGTAGCTGTCGGCGTAGTTGACAATGCCCTTTTGATAAAGATAGTAGGACGGACGCTCCACCTTTTCGTCGTGCAAGATACGCGCAATCTGCGTCGGTCCTTTGCCCTCTATGGTGAGGTCAAAAATACGCTTCACGATTTCGGCGGCTTCGGGGTCGACAATCCAATTCTCTTCGTCCTGCGGGTCGGGCATATAGCCGTAGATGGCTTTGAATGTCAGCCGCTTGCCGCTCATGCCCCGCGCCTTATGGCTTGCTTTCACCTTGCGGCTTGCGTCCCGCAAATACCATTCCGACATGATATTGAGGAAAGGGGCAAACTCGCCGCTCTCCCTGTTTTGGCTGTCGATATTGTTTGCTATGGCAATGAAGCGGACGCCCTTTTCCCTGAAAAAGACTTCGGTATAAAAGCCCGTTTGCAGATAGTCGCGCCCGATACGGCTCATATCTTTGGAAATGACTGTGCCGACATTCCCTTTTTCGATTTCCTCTATCAGCCGTTTCCAATCGGGTCGGTCGAAATTGCCGCCCGAAAAACCGTCGTCAGAAAAATGGGCAACGTTAGAAAAGCCGTTCTGCGCGGCGTACTTTTCCAACATTGCCTTTTGATTTTGGATGGATAAGCTGTCCCCGATGGATTCATCATCACGGCTCAATCGGGAATAAAGTGCGGTGATTTTCTCGTTGCCTGTCTGCCTGTTCATGGATTACTCCTTTCAGGCAAACGGCTCATTTGCAGTACCTTTATTATACAATGGGCGGGGCGATTTTTCAACGCCCCGCCGCAATGTTTCTTGCAAATATTTTTCCTGCTCATGGCTTTGCCGCCTCGTTTTTTGCCAGCCGCAAAATTTTATCGTCTATGGTTTCGCGGCTCGTCTTGCTGAAATGGACGGACACGCGGTAGTTGGTGGAGCCGATACGCTTGGTGAAGCTGCGCGGCTCGCATGGGGTCTGCTCCTTTGGAACGGTGGTTGTCTGCATTACATCGGCTCCTCGTTTGATTTTGATTTCCGTTTTGATTTTTGATTTTTGAAAAATTCACACGGCAGGCCGAGCGCGCTGTCCGCTTTCAAAGCGGTAGAGATGCGACCCGCCCCTTCGTCCTCGCAAACTCCACTTCGCTACGCCACCCTGTTCGGGCGGCATCCGCTCCGCTCCGTTGCTCGTCCTCTTCCCACAAAGTCTGCGACTTTGCGGGAGCCCTATATACCTAAAAATAATCTCCCTGCCCGGCGTGGAGCCGTGAGTGACATTCCTGACAAAGAGCCACCATGTTATCCCAATCGTTTGTGCCGCCGTCGGACAGTTTGACCTTGTGGTGGGCAAGCGTAGCGGGCGTGAGCCGTCCGTCGTTTTGGCACATCACGCACAGCGGATTCGCCGAAAGGAACGCCGCACGGATCTGCTTCCACGTCCTGCCGTAGCGTTTGTTGCTCTCGGGATCGCGGTCGCTGCGGTTATATCGTTTGGCTTCCTGCTTGGCGTGTGCCTCGCAGTAGCGGCTTGCCGTGAGTTCTCTGCATCCGCGATGGGCGCAGGGTTTCTTCGCTTTGTATGGCATCTGACATTCCTCCATCTGGGTATAATAAAAGGACGCTCCGCACGGGAACGCCCTTCTGAATTTTCTTGCCATTATAACTATAACAGATTTTCTGCATGGCTTTCTATGGTCAACAGTGGCGAATCAAATCGACCCCGCTCAAAGCCTTATTGTGCAGGCGGTGAATCCACCGTATATCAAGGTGCAAAGTGACCGAAATTTCCTCCCACGTCTTGAAGCAGAGATACCGCAGTTCCAGAAGCGTCTGGAGTTCCGGCGGCTCGACCAACTTAATCACCGTGACGATTTCATGCTTCAGATTTACAAGCTGGGTCAAGTCTGCGTTGACTTCGGATTCTAAATCCATCATCTTTGCAATGACATCTTCCATACGGTGAATATTTCGCGTTCCCTTGCTCGGCGGTATGTCCGACAGGGTGGCGCTCGCTTTGGTGGCAAGGTCTCGAAGCGACTGCACCTGCTCGATCTTGTTGTTGATGCGTTGGTCTATGCGATAGGCTTGGGACAAATAATCCTTCGCCGACAATTTGGGTTTGCTCATAGGCTGTTCCTCCGATAATTTATTCCACTCGGATTGGCAGTTTTTGACTCCGCAAATTTTCATAGATTGGCTTTGACAGCTTCGATTAAGGCTGTCTGGGTTCTGTCCTTCTCGGACAAGGCTTTCATTATGCGCTCATCAATCGTGCCTTTGGCGATGATGTGGTGGAGAACCACCGTTTCGGCGGTCTGACCCTGCCGCCACAAGCGGGCGTTGGTTTGCTGATAGAGTTCAAGGCTCCATGTCAGCCCGAACCATATAATCGTGTTGCCGCCTGTTTGCAGGTTCAGCCCGTGTCCCGCCGAAGCGGGATGAATAAGAGCTACCGGCAGTTCGCCGTTGTTCCATCGGCCGATGCTTTCCGATGTATCCAACTTGGAAAACGGAATATGCCGCTCCGTCAGCCTTGCCGATATCCGCTCCAAGTCGTGCTTGAACCAGTACGCCACAAGGACGGGTTTTCCGTTGGCGGCTTCTATCAAGTCTTCAAGAGCGTCCAGTTTGCGGTCATGGATATGATGGACTTCGCCGTCGTCGCCGTATACCGCACCATTTGCCATCTGGCACAGCTTCCCCGATAGGGCGGCGGCGTTAGCGGCTGTGATTTCGCCACCCGCCAGTTTCAGCACCAAGTCCTGCCTAAGTTCGTCATACCGCTCACGTTCTTTATCCGACAGCTTCACGGGATACTCGGCGGTCACAAGTTCCGGCATGGTTAAATGGTCGGGGGACTTCATGGAAATGGTGATGTCGGTGATTTTGTCGTATATCTCTTTCTCCGCGAACGGCAGGGGCTTGTAGCTGAAGATAACCTGCCCGTTTCGCTTGTCGGGCGTGAAGTATGCCGCTCGATACTGCCCGATGAACCGTCCAAGCCGCTGACCCATATCAAGCAGCCGATATTCAGCCCATAAATCCATCAGCCCGTTGCTGCTTGGCGTTCCTGTCAGACCGATGATGCGCTTAATCTTTGGGCGAACTTTCATCAGCGACTTGAATCGCTTCGTCTGATGATTCTTGAACGATGATAACTCGTCGATCACCAAGGTATTGAAGTCGAAGGGGATGCCGCTATCCTCGATGAGCCACTGGACGTTCTCGCGGTTGATGATATAAATATCGACTTTCGCCCAAAGCGCCGCTTTTCGTTCCGTTTCCGTACCGACCGCTACCGAGAACCGCAAATCCGAAAGATGCTCCCATTTGCCCAGTTCGTCAGGCCATGTGTTCTTCGCCACCCGAAGCGGAGCAATCACCAAAATCCTGTGGGCTTCAAAGCTGTCAAACAGCAGATCGTTTAAGACAGCAACCGCAGAACACTGATTTACAAGGGGCTTGCGACCGTGCCGATGTTTCTTGCCGAAGCCCTTCAACAGGCATAACAGGCAACTTGAACGCTTCATTCCGTTCGAACGAACACTCTTTGAACGCCGTAAATCGGCAAAGATTTCTTGCCCGTCTTGTTGCCGTCGAACAGCGACCAGCCGCCGATTCGGTTCAGAATGCCTTGAATCTCATAGGAATCAGCTTTTTTGATGGACTCGCGCGATTTACCAAAGCATTCACACCATATCTCCATTACGCAGACTTGATTCCTTCGGTTTTTCCCCTGCGCTCGTGTTGGGTCATCGGGAGAGCGGATATACTCCATCCTGCGGCAAATGTCCATAGCGTCCCAGTTTTCAGGCAACAGAGTTTCAAGGTACTCCAAAACCAGACCTTCTCGGTCGTCGTTCTCCATTGCGTTGCGCTGTTCGGCATAAGCGGCCGTTGCAACATCGCCTGTCAGGAACAATTCCTCGCCCTCGGCGTATTTAACATGGGCTTCCGCCCAAATCTGGTCTATGTCCGTGAGTTCCCAAGCGCGGCATTTGCTCTCACCGGATACCCAGACAGGCCAGAACCGGCGGTTGCCCGTAATGTCCCGCAAAAAGCCGCCGTCTGAGTTGGTCGTGACGACGATAATACACTGGCGCGGGTGGCTTTCCACCGCACGGCCGTATGAGGGGCGATACTTATCGTCGGTGCGGGCTATGAAGGACTTAACCGTCTCCACGTCCATTTTCTTGATGCCTGCCAGTTCTCCAAGCTCCAGTATCCAATAGCCCTGCAGCTTCTCCGGCGCGGTTTTGTCCTTCATATCCGATATGGAGAGGCTGTCGGAGTACCACTCGCGACCCAGTCGTGAAAACAGCGTGGACTTGCCGATACCCTGTTTGCCGTTGAGAACAAGAATAGAATCATGCTTGGTGCCGGGGCTGATGATACGCGCCACCGCCGCCACCAGCGTTTTTCGGGTGACGGCTCTGGTATAGGGCGAATCCTCGGCACCGAGGTAGTCGATGAGCAGCGCGTCGATTCGGGGAATCCTGTCCCATTCGGGCAAGCCGTCAAGATATTCCCGTATCGGGTGATAGGCGCGGTCGTCGGCGACTTTAGTTAGAGCGAGTTCATAGTTTCGCGCCGAGAACGTGCCGTAGCGTTTTTCGATATAGGCCACAAGCTGTGCCGTATCGGCGTCCCGCCACGGTTTATGCGGCCGCTCCCACGGCAAATCCTCGCCGTATATCTGCCCGGCAAGGCGATTATGTCGGATACCCGTTAGAGTGTCGTCATTGTTCAGGATAAGCAGTAGATTGCCGAGGGTATTGGAGAGGGAACCGCTTTTTTCGCGCTGAAGCTGTGATTTCCAATCGGCGGACTCATCAAAATCATTTTCAGCTTTGGCGATGCGTTCCTCGGCAAGCAGCAGCTTCACCTTTTCATCGTTTACGGCAAGTTCGCTCATCTCCTTAAAGCCTGCTTTCTCGTCAAGGTCGGTGAACTTGTGGACGCGGACGAGATCAAAAGCGTTCAGCAGTCTGCCGCAAGCGGAGTCTGTGGCGTGGTGGGAATACGACCACTTACCGTCGTATAACACCACGCCCGCTGAACTATCGGCGGGGATATAGTCGTAGCGACCGCCCATCGCCGAGGGTTCGTATATGTCGGACAGGAATGCGGCAATCACGTCCTCGATCGAATAAGCACGGCAAAATGCGCCGACCACGCCTTCTTTGGCGAGCGGGTCTTGCTGTTGTCGGATACTGCGCCGTATCACCTCGGACTGTCGGCTTGACGTAGGCCATAGCGAACAATCGCGCCAGTCGGATAATTTGGCAAGGTATATATCCGGGTCGAGGATGTCGCCGTCGATTTCCTTGAAGATATATTCGCCGTCTGACGGTGTGGACGGCCAATACATCAGGCGTTCCGGCTCGTAGGTGCTGTCGTCGAAAAAGTCCATACCGATGACCTCCGCCACCAGTCGTGAGATGGCGGCGTACTCGTCGGGCGACACTTCGCGGGATAACGGTATAACCACACGGAGCCGGGGTTCTTCCGGCGTGTGGCTGTGGGTGGAGTAGACAGCATTCTCCATCGCCTGATACTTCTTGACCGAGGATTTCGCCAACTGTTGATGGAGAGACAGCACTCTCCCGAGCGGCTCCGGCGCATCCTTGAGCAATTCCGCAACCGCCTTTTTATCAAGGCTGCCCGTTTCCATGCCGTTATCCGCAAGCCAGCCCCTCATCTGCTGCAGGGAGTCTGGATTGTCGAGATTGGTCAGTTCCTTCATAAGCCGGGTTAGTTCGCCGCGAGAACGAGTATCCGCTTTAATAGCGTTCCTAACGAGCGTCATATCCAAAGCCACGCCGCAGTCGTTGATTTCTTGGTCGTGGGCGTACTCGCTCCAAACGCTGTCCGGCACAGGGAACTTACTGAGTTTCTCTTGAATGGACAATTCCGCTTCAACATCACGGAGGTTGTATGCCTTGAATGCTTCCCATTTATCGGGAGCGTGTTCGGGCAGATTCCGTGTTCGATGTCCATTGGCGGCAGTGGGTTTGCAGGGCGAGCAGAAATAGCGGATGAGGTCTTTGCCCTCGGACAGTTTCTGCTTCTCTAAGCCCAAAACCGCTCCCGAACCTTCGAGGGAAAGCGGCAAACCCATGTAGGCCGACCAGACCATAGAACATCGCCATGCTTCGGGATTCAGGTATCGTGCTTTACCGAGGACTTCGGCAGAGTGATAATTGTCGGCGAAAGGGTCAAGGCTGATGCCCATATTCGATAGATAGCGCGACAGGCAAACCCGCTCAAAGTTTGCGTTGAACTCCCATTTTTGCACATTATCGTCCGTCAGGGCATCGACTATATCGTTGGGAATGCGTTTGCCTTCGGCGAGAGAAACAATATGGACTTCGCCGCCGTCTATGGAATATCCAAAGAGCAGGATTTCAAAGTCAGGCGCTTCGGCATAACGGTAAACACCCGACTTTGCAAGGTCGACCGACGAGTAGGTCTCTATATCAATACTGATCGTCTTCATAAGCACTCCATAACGCAATCACACCAGTGTGACAGGCGGTAGTTAACCCGCCGCCCGCAACACTGGTGTTCCGCTGCTTTGCTGTTAACCGAGGAAGTCCTCGTCGTCGTATGTGGCAAAATCGTCTTCGGCACGGGACTTGCCGCCGAGAGGTTCGCCGTCACGGATTTTCTGAAGATTATTCAGCCCGCAGGCGATACCCTTGTTGCCGTTCGAGTTGAAAGCGTAGAAATTCACGCTCGCTCTGCCATATACGCCGCTGTATACCTCCGAGCGGTTCAGGATTTCCTGACGGTCGGCGTCAACGATACCCGGTGCGGTTGCGCTGTTGGCGTTGATGAAGTAAGCGTTCTCATAGGCGGGATCGTCGGGGCGCTCCGTGTCGCCGTCTCGTAGCGGGGTCTTAATTGTAGCGAGAGGCGGCACGGTCTTGCCGTTGCCTTTCAGCTTCGCTTCGCCTTCACGGTAAGCTGCTTCAATCGCCGCTTTGATTCTGGCGATGGTCTTGGTGTCGGATTTCGGGATGATGAGCGAAACCGAGAACTTCGGCACGCCGCCGTTGATGGACTTCGCTTCCCAGACGTTTGCGTAAGACCAACGGGTGTCCGGACCCGTGATAACCTTCATGGGATTAGCCTGTATGTTTGCTTTGTTTGTCGTGTTAGCCATTGAAATTTTCCTCCTTATAATCGATAAAATCTTGTTTTGCCGTATGGATTGCCGACCCGAGCCGGGCTGGTAGACGTTTATCGCTCTCCGGCACAAGCGCGGGTTTGCCTTGCGGCTTCTCGACCAGATTGCCGAGCAGTTCGGCGAATTTGGCTTTGCCGAGAGCCTTTTCCATCGCGGTTATGCCCATAATCTTGCGTTCGTATGGGTCGTATCCCGCCGCGCTGACGGTGGCGGCCACCGCTTCCTCGTTCGTGTATCTGCGGTTAGAGCGTCCTTCGACCAATTTCCATCCGCTCCATTGCTTGCCGCTGAGTGCTACTTGGAAAGCGTAATCTTTGATGTCGGAAGCCCAAGAGATGAGTTCGTCAATCCTGCCGAGAATGCTTTCGATTTCGTCGTCCTCCAGAAGCGGCGGCATTTTGAAATCATATTTGGCGAGTTCGAGGTTATGCTCCGCCCGTTTGCGGCAGTCGTTCTTTGCCTTGCAGAATTGACACCAGTCGCCGCACCTGAATTCTCCCTCACCGGAATGGGCGAGTTCGGCGGCGGGCTTCAGCACTTCCTCCGCCCATTGATAGAGGGATTCTTTGGATACCGTGTGGGTGCTGATGTTGTTGCGCCTTGGCTGATATACCGTCATGCTGACTTGGTCGATGTCATAGATGTCATCGTACAGTTCCGAGGCGCCCAGAGCGTACAGTTTCATCTGCGGATTGTCTTCAGCTTCAACAAGTACCCCTTGCCCGTGCTTGTAGTCAATTACATGGAGCGTGCCGTCGGCGATGACGACAGCGTCGCCGGTGCCGAAACCGCCCTCAACATACTTTGAAAAGTCAAGCCGCTGTTCTATAAGAACAACAGGATCGGCGCAGGAGTGCTTAGCCGTTTCCAGCAGTTCCATGATATAGGCGGCGTAACCGGCCGCACATTCTTCCATCTCTTCGCTGTAATAGGCGAGATGTGCTGTCGGATCCTTGGCGCGGATGCCGAGTGTGGTTTTCAGCTTATACTCACCGAGCGTATGAGCCTCCGTGCCTTCGGCGGCGTAACTGCTGCCTCTATCCTCATACTGCTCGCAGAGTCGTGCAGACGGAGGGCAGTTCAACCATCTATGACTTGATGATGCTGAGAGCAGTGCGTGTTTACCCATCACCCAACACCTCAGCATCCGCAAGCAGGGCGGCGTACTTGGCGGGGTCGATTTCCGACAGTTTCGACGCTCCATGCTTTTCGAGCAGTTCCCGAACCTTGGCGGTATGACCATTGCGAGATTTCTCTGCAAGTACGGCTCGGACTTGTTCCAGCGTTAGTGTCTTGGTCTTCGGCTCGAACGGCTCTGTTTTGCCCTTTGCCGACGATCCAGCCTGATTGCCGCTAAACAGAGTCGCAAGGCTGTCCGCAACCGTGGTAAGGGATTGCGCAACACTTCGCAGTTCGCTGACGCATAGATCAAGTTCACTCATCTTGCCCATCATGTTCACCCCCTCGAACCTCTTTGATTTCTACGGTTTCCACCGTTTCGCCGGGCGTTACCACGATAACGCCGACCTTTCCGCCGAACAGCAGACTGAGCAGCCTGCTTCGGAATGTGCGTGAACCGCCCTTCAAGACCGCCGTCTTGCCGCCATCCGGACGGGTCACGCAAATATTGACCTTGTGCTTCAGATTCATTGGCTTCCGCCTCCTTCCAGAGGTCGCTTTGGCGCACCCTCTGTCCATAAGCGAAAAAGAAGCCTGATTCGAACCCCTGTCAGCGGAGTTTTTCGAATTTCTTTTGAATCTTAGCGAGTCGGTTGCGGATGGCCGCTTCAGTCACGCCTTCCTCGGCGGCGATGTCCACGTTGGAACGACCTTGCAGTTTTTTCTGTATGAGATCACGCTGTTGTGGGAGCAACTCGTCCCAGATTTTTTTGAATGCGGTGCTGTGTTCGGCTCTGATAAGCGCCTCGATAAGGGATTTTTCGGGGTCAGCACTGGTATCAGCGAGATAGTCATTGCGGTCGTCCGCATTGTTGCTATCACCGTCAGTGTAGGCTTGGTAGTGGACAGGAGCGTGATAGTTTTCACGGCGTTGGGCGTTGAATTCGGTGTCGTCTGATTCATGCAACATGGCGATATCGGCTTCGGTTATGCCGTTTTCGCCGGGGGTTAGCGTGAATTTTGTGCCATCTGCGTAGTAATAGGTGTAGTTGGTTCGATTCTTTTTGCTTGTCTTAAATTGCCTCATAATATTGGCTCCTTTCGATTTTGGAAGGAGCCTGAGCAATTAGCGACAACAAGCAAAAGGACGAACCTTAACGCATAGCTATAAAGCTACTTGTCAGGCTCGTCCGTCGTTTTTAATATCTGCCACCATAGAAAATGGCATTTGCGTCGTGCTCTGTTTAAGTACAGATTTTATTATTCAATTTTTCTAATACCGATCTCAGCTTTACAGTGTCTGCACTTCTGATAATAGTCGGCATCCTTATAACCGGGGTCTCCTGCGATATAGGTTATCGATCTTGTGTGGTGCCCCGTGTCGATGAGCCGCTCGAAATGGCAGGCAGGACATGGCAACCGCGGGTGGATATGCGCTCTATTGTGAGACTTCTTTCTTTTGACCGCTGTAATTACGGTTTGCGAGTTCATAAGTAATCACTTCTTTCCGTTCGTGTCTATGTCAGCTAACTTGCGTACATAGGGGTAAAAATTATGCGGAGAATCCCAAAGGGCAAATTTCTCCGCGGTTACTGGAGCATTAAATTTAGGTCGCGTAATCTGTTGCGCATAGCGGACTTAGACACCTGATAAACATCAGCCATCCCTTGAATGAAAATGTCGGAAACGTAGACCGGTGCAAGATTGTTAACGCCTATACCGAGCCGCTCCGCCATCAGCATTTTGACGGTTACATCAGGCATAATCAATGCCGCACCAAGGCGGTTGGCTTGCCATTCCCTTATCTCATCGTCCGTCAAGGGCGATTTTTCCGGCCAGCCCTCGATGTGGTAGACGGTGCATTCAATGCGTGGGTTCTCGCTCCCCAGCTTCTTATAGTAGAAGCGAGGATGTAGGATATAGTGCGAACATTCGTGGATGATGGTGAAGCGTACACGGCCTTCGATTTCAAATTCAAGGACATCTTTGTCAATAAAAATCCAGCCTTTCCCCACGTCGATAGCCTTCGGCTGTGTACGCGTCTCGTTCCAGACAATGAGTTTCCCGTCTTGGAAGCAGGTCAAGCCCAAAGTCTGTCCGTCCTCGGATAGGTATGCGAAGTCAATGGTAGCCTTGCAGTAAAACTCGGCGAAGTGGTCAACATCCATCGCCTGCGGTTTCAGCAGCAATGCCCCATTCATATAATTATTCAGGATTTCCTCTGCTTTCTTTTCAAGCCGCTCAGGTGAATAGCAGTGATACAAACGGTTTCCTCCCCTCGGCATTTAATCATCGTCGCCGACTTTCTTGTTGATGAGGTCGATAACTTCCTGCCAGCCTTCATCAGAGAGGTTTCCGGCTTTTGCTCTGCGGAGGGCGACACGCGCAAGGTCTTTCTCCATGATGTATTCAGGCAAGTCGGGCGATACGGTCTTCACGCGGGTAAGCGCAGCCATATCCAGCAGTTTCTCTTTGTCTGTGCCTTCCAGTTTCAGTATGCGGGCGATTTCGTCCAGTTTCTTGTCGGGCGGGTAGCGGCGGCCTTTCTCAATGTCGCTCATGTAGGCGGGGGCAATGTCCAGCTCGGCAGCAAACCCGCGAAGGGTGATGCCCAAAGCCTTGCGCCTTTCCTCTATGAACTTACCGAAAGTCTGCTCATTCTCATTCATTGCGGTACTCCTTTCAAGGTGTTAGATTGTCCGCGAACACCTTATGTTTGCTAACATAGTTACATTATACACTATCGATGTCGTGATTGTCAACCCCTCGTAAGCGAAATTGCGTACATTTTTTAAACCGCTCTGTCTTCGGTTATCCTTGAAGCCATTGTCCTAAAATTAACACCTCAAAAGTAATTACTTTTACAATGCTAAAAAATATTGAAAAGGATTTTGTTAAAAGAATTGTAATTACAATCTATTCGTGTTATAATATTCGATGGTATGAGCTTATTGCGTCTGGAGGAGGATCTGTGATGCCTGATAAAAAGATGACATCGCCTAAGGTGCCGATAATGGAACACTTGAACATAGCTGAATTTAATCGAGGGCAGTCCTCGCGTCTGTTAAGAGAACTGGTCGCCGCAGATAAAACAGCCTATATTCAGAAGAACGGCAAACCTATAGCAGTAGTAATGTCCTATGAACGCTATCTGCGCCTATGCGAGAAAGGAGTCGATATCAATGAGTATTAATATTTCGGAGAAATCCAACTTCATATGGAAGATAGCCGACATCCTGCGAGGCGATTTCAAGCAGAGCGAGTATGGTGATGTCATACTTCCGTTCACGGTGCTGTGCCGTCTGGATAGCGTCCTTGCACCTACGAAAGACCGCATTATGGAGATTCATAGGAAAGGGACGTTCAAGACGGAGTATGCCAAGCTGGCGGGTTTCAAAAGCATCACCGGCGGACTGAAATTTTATAATATCAGCGAGTTTACTTTCGCCAAATTAAAAGATGATGCCTCGAACATCGCCGATAACCTGACTGATTATATCAAGGGTTTCTCCGAAAATGCGAGAACGATTCTGGAGTCCTTTGACATATACTCGCAGATCGCCAGATTGGACAAGGCGAATCTGCTTTATCTTGTTGTGACAAAATTTGTGGATGACATCGACTTGCATCCAGACCATGTCTCCAACAACGAGATGGGATATATCTTCGAGGAACTCATCCGCAAGTTCTCTGAAATGTCCAACGAAACGGCCGGAGAACATTTCACCCCGCGTGAGGTTATCCGCTTGATGGTTGCCATGCTGTTTGCTCCGGATATGCGTCTTATTAATGAGCCGGGTTTTATGGCAAAACTTTATGATCCGGCGGCAGGCACGGGCGGAATGCTTTCAGCTGGCATCGAATACGCCACCGAACTAAACAATCAGGCGCTTATCGAAGTCTATGGTCAGGAATTGAACGAAAAGACCTACGCAATCTGCAAGTCGGATACGATGATTAAGGGTAAGGGTTACGAGAACATTCACCTCGGCAACAGTTTTACCGACGATGCTTTGCCACACGAGACCTTTCACTATATGCTCTGCAATCCGCCGTTCGGCGTTGAGTGGAAAAAATATGAGAAGTTCATTCGTGACGAAAACGAGCGCGGAGATGCCGGTCGCTTTGGCGCAGGACTTCCCCGCGTATCTGATGGTTCGTTGCTGTTCCTGCAACACATGATAAGCAAGATGATGGAGTATGACGAAAAGGCAGAAGGTTTGACCGGCTGCCGTCTTGCCATAGTTTTTAATGGTTCGCCGCTCTTCACGGGCGATGCAGGCAGCGGCGAAAGCGAAATCCGCAAGTGGATTATTGAAAACGGCTGGCTTGAAACCATCATCGCACTGCCTGACCAACTTTTCTACAACACAGGCATCTTGACCTATGTCTGGATAGTAACCAATCGCAAGAAAGGTACGCGGAAGGGCAAAATCCAGTTGATTGACGGTACGTCTTTCTTCGAACGCATGAGAAAACCACTCGGCGAAAAGCGTAAGCTAATCAGCGAGGAGCAAAAGGACGAACTCACCCGCATCTACGGCGATTTTATGGAGGGCGAGTTCTGTAAAATATTTGATGAGGACGACTTCGCCTACTGGAAAGTGACAGTTGAGCGTCCGTTGCGCTTGAATTTTCAGACAAGTTCAGAACGTATCGAACGCATTCGCGAGCAGAAGGCTTTCGCCAATCTTGCCACGAGCCGCAAGCGCAAACCGGCCGAGCATGACGCCGAAGTCGCCGAGGGTAAAAAGCAGCAGGAAGCCATCCTTGCCGCTATCGGCACGATTGATGGGACAATGCTTTATAAGAACCGCGCCGAGTTCAGCAAACTGCTCCAAAAGGCATTCAAGAAAGCGGGGCTTAATGTGAAGGCACCGCTCTTGAAGGCTATCCTTGCTGGTCTTTCAGAAAAGGACGAGACCGCCGACATCTGTACCGATGCAAAGGGTAATCCCGAACCCGACACTGATCTGCGCGATACCGAGCAGATTCCGTTCAAAGAGGACATTGCTGCCTACATAGAGCGGGAGGTGCTTCCCTATGCGCCAGACGCTTGGGTGGATGAGAGCAAGACCAAGAAGGGTTATGAAATCCCTTTCACGCGCCACTTCTACAAATACACAGAACTGGGTAATGCTGAGGAGACCCTCCGCGACATCCAGTCGCTTGGTGCAAAAATTCAATCGGCGATTGCAGAACTGTTCGGGGAGGTGTGAGCGTGGAGAGCATAAGTTTTAAAAGATTCACAGTCGGTTCGAATACAGGTGAAGCCATCTCAAAGGATTACTGGGACGAAAAAGGTAATGTTTTGCTTTATACTGCCGGACAACGTCCAATTAGATGCACATACGAGGCATTTCCGAAAAATTGGCTGACAACAGAGAGTGACATACTTGTTGCCAGAAACGGAGCAGGTGCTGTTTCCATACCAGAGGCGGGTTCAATATACACAGACCACGTTATACGATTTGTGTTGAAAAAGGACGCTTGCCGTGCTTATCTGTACTACGCATTATTGGTTGGCATGGAAAAGGTTGTTGCTGAGGCAGTACAGGTCTCGCTTAAAACTCTTAGTAAATCGGCGTGGGATGTTGTCCCAATTCCGAAACATAGTCCTACTAAAGAGAAGGCGATTGCTAATTACCTTGACCACCGCACCGCCGAAATTGACAGTTTGCTCGCCGACCTGCAATATCAAGCAGAAATGCTTGACCGGTACAAGCGTGAACTCATCGCCAATGCCGTGACACACGGTTTAGATAAAACCGCATCACGAAAAAATTGCGGCGTGGACTGGATTGGGGAAATGCCAGAGCATTGGGATGTTACAAAAACGAAATGGATGTTTGAAATTGTCAAGCGCATTTACGGCAAAGAGGATCGCGATGTGCTTTCCATCACCCAACGAGGTTTGAAAGTGCGAGACCTCGAATCAAACGACGGACAGTTAGCCGAATCCTACGCCAATTATCAAGTGGTCAATGTCAACGACTTCGCTATGAACTCTATGGACTTGCTGACCGGCTGGGTAGACTGTAGTCCGTTTGAAGGCGTGACCAGTCCTGATTATCGTGTGTTTCGCTTTCTGCCGGGTAAAGAGCAATGTCACAGCTATTATAAGTATCTGTTTCAGATGTGCTATAAGAACCGCATTTTCTATCGTTTAGGTCAGGGTGTTTCCAACCTCGGACGGTGGCGGCTCCAAGCAGACCAGTTCTTGAATATGCGGTTACCGCAACCGCCCGTTGATGAGCAGGAAAGCATAGCGGCGTATCTCGACGAAAAAACCGCCAAGATTGAAGGCTTAATCGCCGACATCATGGCACAGATAGAAAAACTAAAGCAGTACCGCCAAATTGTCATACACGATGCGGTCACGGGCAAAGTAAAAGTTACGGAGGGATAAGCTATGGCGATAAATACAAACGAACGCACATTTGAGCAGGAAATCGAATGGTGGCTCACAGAGGGTGCGGTCTCGGCTGACCGCTATAAAAAGGGCGATCCCGCCGACTTCGACCGCACACTTGCGATGGATAAAGGCGCAGTATTGTCGTTCATCAAAGACACCCAGCCCGACAGCTGGCAAGGGCTTTGTAAGCGGCATGGCTCGGAAACCGCCGCCGAGGCGGAGTTCTTCAAACGCTTGCATTCGGAATTGAACGCACGGGGCATGATTGACGTGCTTCGCCACGGTGTCGTCGACCTTGGAATCTCCGTGCGACTTGCCTATTTCAAACCGGGCAGCGGCATGAACCAGAGTTTAACGGCTTTGTATAACAAGAATGTTCTTCAGATAACGCGACAGGTCAAATACAGCCTGCAAAATGAGAACTCCATCGACACGGTCATTTTTCTGAATGGTCTGCCGATTATCACAATTGAACTTAAGAATCCGCTCACTGGTCAGACATATAGGAATGCCATTACGCAATATGAGAACGACCGCAATCCACGGGAACTGTTGCTCGCCTTCAAAAAGCGGGCTATTGTGCATTTTGCCGTGGACTCTGAAGAAGTCTGGATGACCACATGGCTTAGGAAACTCGACACCACATTCCTACCGTTCAACAAAGGTACCGAGGACGGTGGAGCGGGCAACCCCATCGCAAAGGGTGGTGACTATCGCACCGCCTATTTGTGGAAGGACATTTTTCAAAAGGACAGCATTTTGGATATCCTCCACCGCTTCGTGCAGGTATCGAAGGATGAAAAGACTGGCAAGGAGAAACTGATATTCCCACGCTATCACCAGTTGAATGTTGTGCGCAAACTTGTCGGGGATGTTTATGCCAACGGATCGGGCAAGAACTACCTGATTCAACATTCAGCGGGTTCAGGCAAATCGAACTCCATCGCCTGGCTCGCCCATCACTTGGCGAACCTGCATGACGCAAGCGACGAGGTGGTATTCCACAGCATCATCGTTATCACAGATCGCCGCGTCCTCGACAAACAGCTTCAACGCGACATCTACAACATGGAACATAAGCCGGGTGTAGTCGTCCTTGTAGACAAGAATTCTAAGCAACTCACAACGGCGCTTAACAATGGCGATAAAATTATCGTTTGCACTCTGCAGAAATTCCCCTTTGTTGACGTGCAAAAAGTATCGACCACAGGGAAGCGATTCGCCATCATAGTGGACGAGGCGCACTCTTCCCAAACAGGTGACGCAAGCAAGCGCATGAAGGAAATACTGGCAGACATCTCTTTACAGGGCGACGAAGCCATCGAAAAGAAACTGCATGAGTTTGCGCAGGAAGAAGCAAAGGCTGAAGCCGAGGAGAAGGACATCGACGAGGTTATCGCCGACGAAATGGCGGCACATGGTCATCAGCCGAATCTCTCGTTTTTTGCCTTTACCGCCACGCCTAAGCAGAAGACCCTTGAAATCTTTGGGCAGCGGACGGGTGCTGGCAAGCCTGAACCCTTCCATCTCTACAGCATGAGACAGGCTATTGAGGAACACTTTATTTTCAATGTCCTCGAAAACTATACAACTTACGAGACTTATTTCCAAATCGGAAAGAAAATCGCCGACGATCCTGTGTACGGTAAGAACCTTGCGAATAAGGCACTTGGCAAATACATGAGCCTCCACCCCCACAACCTCGCGCAAAAAGCGGAGGTCATCATCGAGCATTTCCGCAGCCAAGTACAGCACCGCATCGGCGGTCAGGCAAAGGCGATGCTCGTGACGGGTTCACGACTTCACGCTGTGCGCTATTTCTTTGAGTTCGAGCGGTACATCAAGAAGATGCACTATGACTTGGGCATTTTGGTGGCGTTCTCCGGCACGGTCAAAGATAAGGTGAGCGGCGAAATCAAAGAGTACACGGAATCTAACCTGAATAAATTCCCAGACAGCGAAACCGTGGAGAAGTTCGACACTGCCGAATACCAGATTCTTATTGTAGCGGAGAAATATCAGACTGGCTTTGACCAACCACTCCTTCACACAATGTACGTGGATAAGAAACTGATGGGCATTAAGGCTGTCCAGACACTATCGCGTGTTAATCGCTCGTGCAAGGGCAAAACCGAGACCTTTATCTTGGACTTTGTCAACTCCCGTGAGGACATTGAAAAGGCGTTTCAGGACTACTACCAAGCAACGGGCGTGGCTGAAACCACCGATCCAAACGTCATCTACGACATTAAGAATGTACTTGACAGCTTTATGGTTTACCACGACAGCGAGGTTGAATCATTTGCCAAGGTGTTCTTTAAGGAAAACAAATCACAGGGCAACATCGACTTGGCAAAGCTGAACGGATTTATCGACCCTGCTGTCGACCGCTATAATGCGTTGACCGAGGAACAAGATAAAATGGATTTCAAGGGCGCTCTTGCGAAATTTATTCGCCTGTATGCGTTTCTCACGCACATTATCAATCTTGGTGATGAGAAACTCCATAAGTTCCACGCTTACGCTAAGTGCCTGCTTCGTAAGTTGCCGAAAGACGACACGGAACGCACCCCCGACATAGGTAGCGACGTCATGCTCCAATACTATCGGGTACAGAAAGTATCCGAAGGTGCCATTGTTTTGGCACAGGAGGACGGCGTTTTAAAGCAAAGAACCTCCGGTGGCGGTCTGCCACTTGAGGATGAGAAAGAGGTTTTGTCCGCTATTATTCAGAGTCTTAACGAACGTCTTGGCACAAACTTTACCGAGATGGATAAGGTCTTAGAACAGTTCGTACAGGATATGGCAGGCAATCAAGAGATGGTCTTACGTTCAAAAAACCCGCTTGATCTCTTTAAAATCATCTATGACAACACCATTATGGATGTGGTTCTGGGACGCATGGCAAAAAACCAAGAGTTCTGCGAGAAGTACCTTGAAGACGAGGAATTCCGACGCGAGGTCGATAAGATATTGCTTCCGCTTGTTCACGAGCGGTTGTCGAAGATATAGGAGGCCAGACCGTTATGGCAAAGATGCTATTCACCCCCGTTCCCCGCATATTGAAAGATCTCATTATGGAGGTCGAAAACGGCAAACTCGGTCTGCCTGAACTTCAGCGAGGGTATGTTTGGAAAGCCACAAAAGTCCGTGATCTGCTTGATTCAATGCTCAAAGGCTATCCTATTGGTTATCTGATGATTTGGGATTCAGCGGACAGTACGGATAAGAGCAAGCAAATCGGGACGGACAGAAAGCCATACACTGCTCCGAAAAGCCTTGTTATTGATGGGCAGCAAAGATTGACCTCACTTTTCGCCGTTATGCGTGGCAAGAAAATCGTGGATGAGAAGTTCAATGAGAAGCCGATAATCATCTCTTTCAATCCGCTCACCAGAGCATTTGAGGTCGGCGATAATGCAAAGAAGCGAGCCGCCGAGTGGATTTATGATATTAGCGAGGTGTTCTTGAACGAGCCACGCAGTTTTGCATACATCTCCGAAAAAGTGCAAAGCATGGCCGAGAGCCGCGAAAAAGCTGGTGGTACACTGACCGATGTTGAGAAACAGTCCATCCAGCAAAATATCATGGACTTGCTCTCTCTTGGTAGTTTTAGCATTCCTACCTTGGAGATAAACGGAAACTCAGACGAGGAAAGCGTAGCTGATATCTTTGTCCGTGTAAATTCAGGCGGTGAAAAGCTGGGAGAAGACGACTTCATTCTGACCCTTATTTCCGTCTATTGGCAAGAAGGTAGGCAAAAAATCGTTGAATTCTGCCGGAGTGCGAGAATCCCGAAGCAAGGCACGCCCTACAATTTTCTGTTCCAGCCATCTCCGACTCACATTGTTAGAGTTGCGATGAGCTATGGATTCAAGAGAGCACGACTGCATTATGCGTATATGCTTCTCCGTGGGCGTGATTTCGATAATGGCGTGTATTCGGAAGATCTCCGTATTCAGCAGTTTGACAAGTTGAAAACCGTGCTGGACAAAGTGCTAAATGTGCAGGTATGGAAGAACTTCCTAAAGTGTGTGGAGGCGGCGGGCTTCGTTTCCAAGTCACTCATTTCCTCCGAGAATGCCCTTGTATACTCCTATGCTATGTACCTGATAGGTAAATTTGACTATGGGATGGATGAGTCTTCCCTCCGCAAGTTGATAGCGAAATGGTTCTTCATGGCGGCGGTCACTGGCTACTACACAGGTTCGCCCGAAACCGATATGGAATCAGACATGGCCGATTTGCGTGGCGTAAAAACAGCCGAAGCTTTCGTGTCGCTACTCGAAAGCAAGATAGAAGGTGTATTTACCGGAGATTACTTCGGTATCACTCTTCCAAACAATCTGGCGAACTCAGCACCACGCAACCCGTCGTGGTTTGGGTACTGCGCTGCACTTAATGTACTCGATTCGAAGGTGCTGTTTTCAACCTTACATACACGGGAGTTGTTCAGCCCAACCGCTGACGGCACAAAATCCGCACTGGAGCGGCATCACCTATTCCCGAAGGCGTATCTTGCCCGAATAGGCATCACCGATGACCGCGACCGCAACCAGACAGCGAATTTTGCCTTTATCGAATGGAGTGACAACATAGAAATCCTCGACGACAGTCCCGCTGAGTACATGAAAGACCAGCTTGCGAAAATCCCTTCCGATGAAAAAGACGGCATTTACGCCGACCACGCACTGCCAGATGGATGGGAGCATATGGAATACGCCGACTTTCTCAGCCAGCGACGCGTGTTGATGGCGAAGGTCATCAAGCGTGGTTACGAAAGGCTAAAATGAGGTGCGGCTTATGAAGCAAATACTTACAACGAAGAGACTTATACTTCGAGAAATGACAATGGATGATCTGCCTGCTATGCGGGAAATCGTGCAAGACAAGCAAACCATGTATGCTTGGGGACACGCGTGGAGCGAGGAAGATACTGTAGCGGGTCTTGAAAAACAACTATGTGCTTATCGGGAGGATGGCTATGGCCGCTGGGCGGTTCAGCTAAAGGAAACAGGTGCGGCTATTGGTATGTGTGGGCTATTGTGGTGGGAAACAGATAGGGAGAAGGTTCCTGAAATTGGCTATCTTTTCAACCGCGCCTATTGGCATAAGGGATACGCAACGGAAGCGGCAATCGCCTGCAAGCGGTATGCCTTTGATACTTTAGGTTTCACGGAAGTGTTCTCGCTTATTAGAGATACAAATTATCCGTCAATGAACGTGGCAATCCGAATGGGTATGCTCGTTCGCGGGCGGTACATAAAAAAATACCGTGGCGAGGATATGCCGCATTATATATTCAGCGCAAGAAAAAACGAGGAAGCCAACCAATGACCCGTCAAAAACTCATTGATTTCTGCCTAACATGCCCCGCCGACTACGAGGACTACCCCTTTGACAGCATCGCAGACGCCAGGGCATGGACAGTTATGCGGCATCGCACAAACAAAAAATCCTTTGTGCTCATCTATGAACGAAACGCCAAGTTGTGCGTCAATTTGAAATGTGAGCCTCTTGAGGCGGATTTCCTACGACAGGCATTTGCAAATGTTACTCCCGCCTATCACATGAACAAAGTGCATTGGAATACGGTTACGCTTGACGGCGATGTGCCGGAGGATAAATTGAAACGGATGATTGGTCGGAGTTATGACTTAATCAAGCCGAAAGTGAGGAAGGTTGTAAGTGAGCAGATTTTCAAAACAAGAACTCGAAGAAGCCATTGTATCTCTTGCCTCAACTCTTCGCAAGTGTGAGAAGATACAAGAGGGTGGCAAACTACACTCATCTCAAAAAACACTCAATGACAGACGTGTGAATGCCCTGCGAATTGCACTTGCTCTTATCGAAAAAGAAATGGAGAGTGAGACATGAAACTGAAGCCTATAACCATAAATTTGGATGATTATCCAATGGAGTTGCGCTTGTACCTTGAAGGTGCAAATCTCTATGATAGCAGTTGTTCGCCGGATGCACGAGTTATCTTCATAGATAAAGATACAGGATATTTCTTGAAGATCGGGCGCGTGGCTGATTTGAGCCGCGAATATGAAATGACCCGATATTTCCACAGCAAAGGGTTGGCAGCGGATGTCATAGCGTACCACTTTGACATCGGACACGATTATCTCCTGACTGAGAAAATACAGGGCGACGACTGCACTACGACAAAATATCTGGAGCAACCGGAGCGACTTGCTCAGTTGCTTGGTGAGCGCCTTCGACTTCTGCACAGTTTGGATTACTCCGATTGTCCAGTGCCAAACCATACCGAGCGCTATCTTTTAAAAGCTCAGCAGAACAAAACTGCCGACACATTTGATAAAAGCCATTTCCCCGACAGCTTTGGCTACCGGAGTGCGAAACAAGCATGGGATGTTGTAGAAAAGCACGGTCCCTCACTAAAAACCGATACTCTATTGCATGGTGACTACTGTTTGCCAAATGTTATATTAGACGATTGGAAATTTAGCGGATTCATCGACCTTGACAGCGGAGGCGTTGGCGACAGGCACGTCGATCTTTTTTGGGGTGCGTGGACGCTTTGGTTTAATCTCAAAACAGACAAATACCGAAACCGTTTTTTTGATGCATATGGTCGTGATAATGTAGATGATGAGATACTACAATTGATAGCGGCTTGCGAAGTGTTTGGATAGACAAAGATATGTATAACATCAAAAATTCGCACTATTGAATATTCTCTAAAACGGCAAAACGGAGGTGCCGATGACTGTTTGGACGATACAACCCCTAACCCTTTACGAAGAGTTGATAGGGTACGGAACTCTTCTCTGCGATCCGAAACAAGAGGGTTTCTGGGGATTGATTAGCGAAGAATTTCAAGCCGCCTATGACTGGCTCGCAGAGCAAATGCGCATGAGGCTTGCCATATCGCCGCAGGATGCTCGCTATCCGTTTTGGGCATGGGCATTAATTGACGGAGCGAGCAAGAAGCCTGACTTGCGCCGAACGGAGTTTAATAATTACGTTGGTGAGAATGTTATATTGGAACTCGAAATACCAGATGATGATGTACTGCTGTCAGACGAAGAAAATTGGCACTATGTCCTGAACAATTGGTATTTGCATGATGTAAATAACGACGAGGATAAATGGAATGAAATTGACGCGTGGTTCGATAATCTGCCCCTTGATAAGCAGGAAGCTATAAAAAGAAAATCATGGGAAAGGATATTCGACAAGGACAACGCCGATAATAATTGGAAATTTGTACAGGCTACATTTTGGGAGCTGCGAACGGAACAAATAAAAAGCGTCCGCAAATTTACCGGGCGAGGCAGAGATGCGTAAATCGAGTGTTTGGTTTTTATGCAACATAAATTTAACGATTAAAAACCAATGCACACCCCTCGACAGCAAGGGGTGTGCATTTTATCAATACCGAGCAGGTCTTTTGGACGGGCAACTTCCCGTTATATTCGTCGTCGGCCTTGTCGCAAAGCAGATTGAAAAGCTGCGTGTAAAGGATAGCGG
>ERZ1673695.219-NODE-219-length-99534-cov-5.934418_pt1 | contig 99534 bp, 91 predicted proteins | sample MGYA00580225_ERZ1673695 | MGnify/ENA primary metagenome ERZ1673695 (study PRJEB41218, sample SAMN15661739) | gut metagenome | host: Homo sapiens | place: Canada: London | collected 2015-08-20/2019-03-30 | study: EMG produced TPA metagenomics assembly of... | reverse complement strand
TTTCACCCGTTACACGGTACAGTTTTACAAGGGCAAGCTCGATTTCAGGGTGCCCCGGATAGCCATGGATTTTCCCTTCCTCTTTGCCGATTGTATTGCAAATTAGGTCTACATAGCGGCAGATGATTTTCAACAGCCTATCCTTACCGGTCGAATTGTAGTAAGCAACCGCCGCCTCAATAAAATGGCCTGCACAATAAAGCTCATGCCAATCACGAAGGTTTGTCCAGCGTTTATCAGGTTCCGCTACAATAAAGTAAGTATCGAGATAGCCGTCGTCCTGCTGTGCTTTGCCGATAATTTCAATTGCTTCGTCTGCAATTTTTTCAAGCTCCGGATCACGGTTGGTCTCAAGATAATAAGCGACGCCTTCCAGCCATTTTGCCACGTCGCTGTCCTGAAAGCATCTCCCTCCGAACTCCCCTTCTTCCAGCCCGGCCGCAACTTTGAAGTTGTGCATACAGTAACTTTTTTCTGCATCCGGAAGCCGGTCGTTAAGTGCGTCCCACTGGTAACTTAACCCAGCCGGAACCGTGTTGATATAGCGGGACCAATAATTGTCATGAATTGCAATATTTTTCAAAGGTAAAGACTGAAGCCGTTTCTGCATGGTAGTTTCCCCTTTTCAAATTCTTATTTTGGACGGCCTTTCTGCCGGGATACGCCGCAGGGCGGGCGCCCGCTTGTTCTTCCAACAAGAAATTTTCATATTTCGGCACAAATGTCCATATTACAGTCCAGAGCGGCACAACCGCTATTTTGGCTTTATTATAGCATTGGCTTTTGTAAAACACAATCGGTCCAAAAGCCAAAAACATGGGTTATTTTCCGGGATTTCCTGTTTTTGTACCAAAATTTTAAGTTTATCTATAGTAATTATTGATATTTACTAAAATAACACGATATGTTATACTGAATCCAGTTCGAAACAACAAGTCAAAGCGGTGATTCTATGAGAGAAATCAACAATTTAAACGAAACATATCTATTTTGCAAAGCGCTTGGCTCTGACATCCGGGTTAAAATCATCAAGCTGCTCCACGAGCACAAGTCAATGAATTTAAACGAGCTCTCTGATGTTTTGGGCGTGACCAACGGCGCCATGACTGCGCACATTAAGCTTTTGGCAGACGCCGGGGTCATTGAGATTACCCATTCCTCCGGGAAGCGGGGTTCTCAGAAAATCTGCTCCTTGAAGGAAACCAAGGTTCTGATTGACCCTTTCCGCTGTGCCTGCGCGGTCAATACATATGCCGCCGATATTCCAATCGGAAGCTACTGCAATTATGACGTTAGCCCCGCCTGCGGGCTGGCGACCTCGCAGAATTTGGTTGGCGAAATTGACGACCCGCGCTATTTCAGCGCGCCGGAACGGGTAAACGCGGGGATTCTCTGGTTCGCAAACGGCTACCTGGAATACAGGATTCCAAATTACATCAAACAGGGGCAGAAGCTCAAGACACTGAAATTTTCGTTTGAAATATCCTCCCAGGTTCCGGCGGGCTGCGAAGAGTACCCAAGCAACATTAACTTTTCCATTAACGACATCCCTCTGGGTTTCTGGAGCAGTCCCGGCAGCTTCGGCGGAAACGAAGGGCGGTACACACCGTCCTGGTGGCCTGATTCCTGGGCGCAGTCCGGGCTTTTGAAGGTTCTGTCCATCAACGAGGACGGCGTTTTTATTGACGGGGCGAAAATCAGCGATACCACTGTTGACGCGCTCAACCTTGATTATCGAAGCAGCATCATCCTGCGGCTTTCTATCAGCCGCACCCGCAGTATCCCCTGCGGCGGGATTACCCTGTTTGGCAGGGACTATGGGAACTACAACCAGGATATTAAGTTTGAAGCGCTCTATAAAGAAGTTTAGTCAAAGGAGTATGTTCTCCGGCAATGGTTTTGTTGAATCAAACAGGCGCGGGTTTTATCATCCCGCGCCTGTTTTTAATCGAATAGGCAGAACAATTCTTTTAAAAAACGGCCGGCCATTTTCTCTGAAAATTCTTTGCGCAGTTGATTAAAACAAATTTTCAAATTTAATGCCGCTCGTCAAAACTCTCATAGGTTTCGCAGAACCGCGCGGCAAAAGCCGGGGGCTCGTCCGCCGCGTAAAGATGGGAAAGGTCGCCGAACGACTGACAACGGAAACTCGCAATCCCTTTCTCCCGCTCCTCCGTATAGAGGGTAGTCACCGAAGTCGGCGCGGCGACAAAGCCCTGCCAGAGCGGCACCGGGGAAATGCCCAGCAGGTGGGACAGTATCACGCAGGTGACGCCAAAATGGCAAAAAAGAACAAGCGTATCGCGGTTACCCTGCGAAGTGCGGTAAATATTCCCTTCCCGCAGGTAACCGTGCCGTGCAAGGATTCCATCAATTCCGTCCGCGACCTGGCGGAACCGCTTCTTTGCCGGACCGGAGTGCATCAGTTCCGTCTCAAGCCAGCCTTTTCTATCGTAAAATTCCTCAATCCCTGTCCAGTAAGAGGGCATTAAATCCCAGCAGTTGCCCTTTTGAGTTCCATCCGGCAGGAGCACTGAGGCATCGAATTCCCGGAGCCAGTCGCATATTTCCGCCTCCCGGCCCATTTTCCCCAGGGTCAGGCTGGCGGTATCTTTTGCCCGCCCAAGCGGGGAGCAGTAAAACTCTTTAATTTCATATTTTGCCAGACGCTGCGCCAACAGCTCGGCCTCCCTCCAGCCTTTGGGCGTCAGGGAATCAGCCTCATAGTCGGGATCCCCATGGCGGATTAATATAATCCTCATTTTTTCACCTTCCAAAAGTCAAAATATCTGTTAAATATCATACAAGATTCCCAGAATAAAAGCAAACCAGAGCAAGAATTTTTCATGTTTTGCAGGGTTTTAACCCATACAGTAATGTGCTAAAATGATGAATATAAGCTTATCCAAAGGAGGCGCCTATGCAAACAACTTATGATGTTCTTGTAATCGGAGCCGGTATCACCGGCGGCTGCGTGTTGCACGAACTTTCCAAGTACCAGTTAAACATCGCGGTAATTGACAAAGAAAACGACGCGGCGGAAGGAACAACCAAAGCGAACAGCGCCATTGTCCACGCGGGGTATGATCCGCTTCCGGGCACAAAAATGGCTTTTCACAACGTTCGGGGTAACCGGATGGTCAAAGAACTCTGCGGCCGTTACCAGGTGCACTACAGTGAATGCGGCTCCCTTGTAATTGCAACCGACGACGATGAAATTAAAACCGTTCAAAAACTTTACGAGCGGGGAATCCAAAACGGGGTTCCGGGTTTAAAAATCTTGACCGGTGCTGAAACTCTTGAACTGGAACCGAACCTGAATCCGAAAATCCGGTGCAGCCTTTTCGCACCCACAGGCGGAATCATCAATCCATGGGAGCTCTGTATCGCTCTTGTTGAAACCGCTGTAGAAAACGGCGCCGATCATTATTTCAATCACGAGGTCACAGCGATCACGCCGGAGGAAAACGGTTACGCCGTTACCATGAAAAACGGGACTGTTCTTCACACAAAATACCTTGTAAACGCCGCCGGGATTTATGCCGACCGGATTCACGCAATGGCCGCGCCTGCCGATTTTTCCATTCTCCCCGCCAAAGGGGAATACTACCTGCTTGACAAAAACCAGGGAGGCTTGGTCGGCCGGGTCGTTTTCCAGTGTCCGACCAGAGCGGGAAAAGGCGTCCTGGTTTCCCCGACTGTCCACGGTAACCTCATTGTAGGCCCCGACAGAACCGACGGCTGCGGCCGCGAAGACCTGGCGACTGATGGGAAAAACCTGGAGGAAATCCGCAAAATTTCGGAAAAAACCTGCCAAAAGATAGACTTCCGCCAGTCCATCCGCAATTTTGCCGGCCTGCGCGCCATTTCCGGGCAGGAGGATTTCATCATCCGTGAAATTCCCGGCCTGCATGGTTTTATAGAGCTTGCAGGAATCCAGTCACCCGGGCTGACCTCCGCGCCCTCCATTGCGCTGGAAGCGCTTGAGCTCCTCCAAAAAGCGGGGTTGGAGCTCATAGAAAAGAAGGAGTTCAAAAACACACGCAAGGTCGTGCGGATGAAAGAGCTCACCCCTGACGAGCAGGAGCAGAAAATTAAGGAAAACCCGCTGTATGGCCGGGTGATCTGCCGTTGTGAGACCGTTACTGAAGGGGAAATTGTTGACGCGCTGAAAAGCCCGATTATCCCGCCGTCGATTGACGCGGTCAAGCGGCGTACAAATGCAGGAATGGGCCGCTGCCAGGGCGGGTTCTGCTCCCCCCGCGTGCTGGAAATTATAGCGCGGGAAAAAGGGATTGACCCGTCAGAAGTGATTCAGGATAAGGAAGGCAGCAGAATCCTGCTGCCGCGCGGCGGGGAGGAAAGCAAATGAATTACGATATTGTTATCATCGGCGGGGGCCCCGCCGGGCTTGCCGCCGCAGTCAGTGCCTGGGACAGCGGTGCGCGCAGCATCCTGATACTGGAACGGGACAAGGAACTGGGGGGCATTCTGAACCAGTGCATTCACAATGGATTCGGCCTTCATTACTTCAAGGAGGAGCTCACCGGCCCTGAATATGCCGGGCGTTTCATTGAATTGCTCCGGCAGACCGGAGTCGACGTCAAGCTTGACACTATGGTGCTCCACATTACGAACAGGAAAGAAATCCACGCAGTCAACACGGTGGATGGATACATGATTATCCATGCGAAAGCAATTATCCTCGCTATGGGCTGCCGCGAACGCACCCGAGGGGCCATTGGCATTCCGGGCGACCGGCCTGCGGGTATTTTTACTGCGGGAACAGCTCAGCGGTATGTCAATATGGAAGGTTACCTCTGCGGAAAGCGGGTAGTCGTCCTGGGGTCGGGCGATATTGGGCTGATCATGGCCCGCCGGATGACGCTTGAAGGCGCAGAGGTACTCGCCTGCGTTGAGCTGATGCCCTATTCGAACGGCCTCAACCGGAACATTGTCCAGTGTTTGAACGACTACGGGATCCCACTCTACCTTTCCCATACCATTACAAAAATCGAGGGGAGCCGCCGGGTGGAACGGGTCATCGTTTCAAAGGTAGATGAAAACCGGCGCCCCATCCCGGGGACTGAAATGGAATTTGACTGCGACACCGTTCTTCTTTCTGTCGGACTGATTCCGGAAAACGAACTCACCCGCGAGGCTGAAATTACAATTGACCCGCGGACCAACGGTGCGGTGGTTTTTGAAAACATGGAAACCTCCCTGCCTGGGGTCTTTGCCTGCGGCAACGTGGTTCACGTCCATGACCTGGTCGATTTTGTCTCGGCGGAAAGCGCTAAAGCCGGTGCTTCTGCTGCAGCCTATTTAAGCAGAAATACAGACGGGCCGGCAGTCGAAGTAAAAAACGGGAACGGCATCGGCTATACGGTACCCCAGAAACTCCGGCTGGAGAATATTAAAAAATTTACCGAGCTCTACTTCCGGGTGCGGCAGGTTTACGGGGAAAGCGACCTTGTTTTAAGCTGCGGCGGCAAAGAACTGATGCGGTTTCACCGGGAGCGGATGGCCCCCGGCGAGATGGAAAAAATCATACTGCCCAAGGCAAAGCTCGCCGGCTTAACCGGAGAACTGACCCTTTCAGTTGAGGAGGAAACGCTATGACCGAACTCACCTGCATTGTCTGCCCCAAAGGCTGCCGCCTCAAGGTGGACGAAGAAAACGGATTTGCCGTCACCGGGGCCTCCTGCCAGCGCGGGATCGCCTACGGAAAAAAGGAGCTTACAGCTCCGACAAGGACCGTCACCTCTACAGTCGCCATTGAAGGCGCGCTCCACAGCCGCCTTCCGGTCAAGACCTCACAGGAAATTGACCGCGCGCTGGTAAAAGAAGCAATCGCCGTCCTGAAAACCGTCCGGGTAAAAGCGCCTGTTAAAACGGGCGACGTCATCTTCGAAAATGTATTGGGAACGGGAGCCGACTTCATTGCGACCAAGACTATGGAACGGGTTTGACCATTAAAATATTGCGAAAAAAAGAAGGGCAAATTAATTTGCCCTTCTTTTTTATTCTGTTCTAGCTTTCCGCAAAATCGAGCCCGGTTTCACCGGAACCTTAAAAGGAATTTTAAATTTCATCTGCGGATGGGGAACGCTTTCCAAAACCGTCCCATCCTCAGCATACAGCTCATTTACCGTAAAGGTCTGCATTCCAGCCTTCGGCTCAAGCAGTTCCAGCTCGTCCCCAACGCTGAATTTATTCTTTTGGGTGCAGCATAAGAAACCACCGGCGTAATCATCCACTAGGGCGGCTACATCATAACCCCTTACATAACCACCCGTTTCGTAATATTGGCCGCTTTCAGGGCGGCCGAAGTAAAAGCCGGTTGAATATTGGCGATGGCTCACCTTTTTCATTTCGTCCGCAATCCACTGCGGAAGCGTAAAATGCTCCGGATCCTCCCTGTAAAGGTCAACTGCGTTCCGGTAGGCGTTTGTCACGACTGAAACGTAATAAGAAGACTTCGCCCGCCCCTCAATTTTCAAACTGGTGACGCCGGCTCGAATCAGTTTGTCTATATGCTCAATCATACAAAGGTCCTTGGCGTTGAGAATGTAGGTACCCTCTTCTCTTTCCTCAACCGGAAAATACATTCCCGGGCGCTTCTCTTCTACCAAGTGATACCCCCAACGGCAGGGCTGTGCACATTCACCGCGGTTCGCGTCCCTCCCGGTCAGGTAGCTTGAAAGAAGGCAGCGCCCTGAAAAAGAAACACACATCGCGCCATGGACAAAGGTTTCAATTTCCAATTCCGGCGGCGTGTTTTCACGAATCCGCGCAATGTCGTCAAGCGAAAGCTCCCTGGCGAGCACAACCCGCTTCGCGCCCATCCTGTAAAGCTCGGAAGCGGTGAGATAGTTAACGACCCCCGCCTGGGTGGAGACATGGACTTCCATTTCAGGCAGGTGCTTTTTTACGAGAGAAAGAACGCCGAAATCAGTCACGATCAGGGCGTCCACTCCGGTTTTTCCCACTTCCCGCAGGAACTCCGGAAAGGCATCAATCTCTTCATTTGTCGGAATGGTATTGCAGGTCAGGTAAACTCTGGCCCCATTTTGATGGGCAAGCTCTACCCCACCGCGGAGCAATTCTTCGGTAAAGGTCGCGGAAGAAGCCCGCATTCCAAAGCGGGTGGCCCCCAAATAAACGGCGTCCGCCCCAAACCGCACAGCGGCCTGCAGGCATTCATAATCTCCAGCCGGAGCCAATACTTCCGGAACTTGTTTTAAGAATGGTTGATTTTTCATCATCATGCACCCGTGATCCCGAGTTTCCGGCAGTTCGCCTGGTGCTGCGCATAGGTGGAGGCGTAGAGGCATTCACCAGTTTCCACATTGTGAACAAAGAAGTAATAGTTGGTGCTCTCAGGGTTGAGCGCCGCCTCAATCGCCTTGATACCCGGGTTGGAAATCGGGCCAACCGGAAGCCCTGTGCGCACTTTGGTGTTGTAAGCGTCATACATCGCCTGGTTTGCCGTGCCAATATTCGGCTTGATGACCTCTTCCACATATTTGATGGTCGGGTCGGTCTCAAGATGCGGGTAAGCCTGCGGATTGTTCAGGCGGTTGTGGAAAACAGACGAGATACCGGGCATCTGCGCCTCAGTCGCTGCCTCAGACTGGATGATGGAAGCGAAAATAATCGTCTCTTCCAGCGTCATTCCCTTTTCTTTCATTTGGTCGAAATAGGGGGAGACTTTTTTCTGGAAGTTGTCAAAGAACTTCTTTGCCACATTTTCCGGTTTGTCGTTTTTATAAAACTCGTATTTATCCGGGAAGAGATAGCCTTCCATTTTATAGAACTTGAGCGGGTCGCCGCCCACCTCTTTCATAAAGCTGTAATCGAATTCGGCGGTATTGACCGTCTGGATGAATTCATCCGCTGAGCAAACACCTTTTTCCTCCAGTTCCCGGGCGACTTCAACCAGGTTCATCCCCTCTGTGATAGTCACGTTCACCACGTTCGCTTTCTGGAGCTCAGCTACGATTTCCGCATAGGGCGCGTGGGGATAGAATTCATGGGTACCCGACTGGAAGGTATCTCCCACACCGTCGAGCTTGACAACAATTTTAAAAAGCCAGGGGTATGAGACAACCCCCTTTTCCCCAAGCAGGTCGGCCACCTGGTCGGCGGTCTGCCCCGCTTCAACTTCAATTTCAACTGTGGAATACAACTCTTTTTCCGTTCCCAAAATATCGCGGACGCCGACCATAACGATCCAGGCAAGAGCCAGTGAGACAGCAATGATGCTCAGCGTAAACAAAAGCACCCGAAGCCACCGGGTTTTATTCTTCCGCTTGACCTTTTCCAGGTGTTTTTCCTCCCGCAGCGCGTCTTCACGGGCCTTTTGAATTTTCTTTTTGGTCTCCTCATCCGAAATCGGCTCTTTGGAAATCTGGTCGTACGCCTTGTCAAAGTCAATGTTGTCCAGCTTAAACCCGTTTTTCTTTCCGGAAGAAGGCTGGCCGGACAAATTTTCAGAATCGGACTCCTCACTGCCGGGGTTCTGGCTGCCGTCCTGCCGAGTGTTTTCCAGTTCTTCGTTTATTTCCTGTTCCCGCTTTTTGTTGTCCTCCACGCCTTATCATCCTCTCGTCATGTGTAATTTTCTTTGCGCCGTCCTCACTAATCAACCAGTCCACGGGCCGGTCATAATAGCCATGCGGCAGAAGCTCTACTGTAAGCTCTTTATAGCAGACGCCGACTTTTACTCCGCGGAACCGCTGGAGAAACCGGTCATAATACCCTTTTCCGTAACCGAGGCGGAATCCTTCCCGGTCGAACACCAGTCCCGGCACAATACAGACCGATGGCCGGGGAAACCAGGTGACCTTCTTCGCCTTTCCCGGAACCGGCTCCAATACCCCATAGGTGCCCGGCTCCAGCTCGTCCAAAGAGGTAATCTGGTAAAAATCAACTGTGTGGGTCTCCTCAAGCGATACCGGGACGCAGACCATCTTCCCCTCTGTCAGTGCGTCCTCAATCAGCGCCAAGGTATCGACCTCATCCGGCAGGGAAACGTAACAGAGCAGGCAGGCGGCGCGCCTGTAAGCCGGCAGCGACTCAATCCGTTCCCGGATTGCCCGGTCGTTTTCCCGTTTTTTGTCAACCGGAATCTCACGGCGTTTCTTTTTAAAATTTGCCCGGATTTCCTGCTTGACCGCTTTCATGGAAGATGCCATTCCGCTCCGCCTCCCTCAATTTTCAATCTTTGTCTACAACCGCCGCCCGCAGCAGATCAATCCTGCTTTTCCCCAGCAGCTTTTCGCCCAGCTTATAGGCAAACTTCTCCGCGAAATGCACCGAGGTCGCGGTTATATATTTCCCATCCTCATAAACGCCCGGCTCTCCAATCTCAGCACCTTCCAGCTGTGCCTCATAACCGGGGTAGCAGGTGGCTTTTCTGCCCTTGAGCAGTCCCTTATGCCCTAAAATGGAAGGCGCCGCACAAATTGCGCCGATCCACCGGTCGTGCATTACACAGTAGTCGATGCTGTTTTGCACCGCTTCCGATTTTTCCAGGTTGAGCGTTCCGGGAAGGCCTCCAGGCAGAATAATCATCTCCGCTTCCGGCAGGTTCATCTGGGTAGGAAGGATATCGGCCATGACCCGGATGCCGTGGGAGCCACGGATTACAAGCCCGCTGATTCCAACAATCTGCACCTCAACCTCACAACGCCGCAGATAGTCAAGCGGCGTCAGCGCCTCAACTTCTTCAAAGCCATCGGCCAGAAACAAATACACCATTATTCCATCCCCCTAGTCTAAAATCAGGTTCATATATCCCAAAGAGCTGTCTGGCCACAACCGTTCCCATTCCCGGTCCAGGACACAAAGCATCCCGTGACGGACCGCTTCCCGTTCGGAATCCGGCGGGATTCTGGCAAAAAGCTCGTCCACTCCCAACCGGTCCATCAGCGCCGGGCCGCAGGTTTTGAGCTGCTCCGCGCTCAGACTTGTCTCTTTCAGGACAAGAGTTTCTTCTATTTTATAACAAACGGCGTATCCTTGTAAAGCGTCGCCGCTGATCCAGAGAACCTGCCCTTGGGTTGCAAGCACTTCGTCATAGAAATAGCCGAGCGATTTCGCAGTAAATTTCATAGCAACCGGCCTCAGCCTTAGAAAGTCCGCGCTTTTTTCAAGAAAAAGGTCTTTTTCACAGTCATCCACTATACAGGCAGCCGGCGTGCAGTCTTCCCTTTTTAAACGCACCTCATGAACCGAAAAGCCGCCGCGGTATCCCAGTTTTTCATAAAACCGGTAAAGGCTGTCCTCCGCCGGAAAAAGCATTGCCGCCTTGATTCCGTCTTTCCGGAGCAGCTCGTGGATTTCGGCAAGCAGCCGTGAGGCAATTCCCTTCCCCCTCCACTCTGGGGCGGTCCCCACCGCGTAGAGGTAGGCCGCGTCGAAGCATTCCCCATCCTTTTGATAAAAAGCGGGCACCACTGTCAGCATAGAGGTTATTTCGCCGTCTGTGCGGTCAACAACGGTTTTAAACAACGGAAACCCGTTGGCAAAATAAAAGTCCAGGTAAGAATCCGGGTCACCGAAACAGGCTTTCCATATTTCCCGCAACCGGGGAATATCATTCTTTTTCGCAATTTCAATCATTTTAAGGTCACCCGGTACCGCTCGGTAAACATGACGGGGTAATATGACATTTTTGCTTTTCTGAGCCCCTCAACCCCCATATCTTCCTCGCGGTTAACATAGGTACAGTCAGAAGCGAACATGGTCGCAAATTCCCTGTTGATCATCGGGTAAGCGCCCGGCACCTCGGCGTCTGCCTTTTCAATATGGACGATCACCGTGTCGGAATTGATCCGCTCGCCGATGGAGTAGGCGACGACCCGCTCCTCCTGTTTTAGGATACAACCCTCAAGCCCTAGTTCGTCGAAATATTTTAACGCTTTGCGGGCGGCGCACATCTCCTCCCGCTTGCTTTCATCCTGGCAGCAGTTATTCTGAACGCACCAGAATTCATTGAATTTCTCACATTCTATAATATTGTCCGCCGTAATCGGCTCCACGCTCCATTCCTTCTGGGTAAAACGGTTGATAAAATTGCGTTTTGCATGCAGCTTTTTCCCCTTGAGCGTAATCAGGCTTTCAGCGGTATAGATATAGTCGAAATAATCCCGGCGTTCTTCAAAATCAAACTTTCCCGGCATCAGCGCCTCCAGTTTCTCCTTGTTGGCGTCATGGCTTAAGTGCATGACAAAGGGGAAGCCGTGCTCCTTGGCATAATCCATCATAACTCCGACTACTTCGCCGAGATCCCCCTCGCCGGCCGGAAAAGCAAAATGTTTCGCCTGTTCGTTGAACTGGAGATAAAAATCCTTGTACCTGCCAATTCTAGAGCTGTAGGCGTTCGCCCAGATGAAGTTATTTCCAAAGCAGTACTCGCTCCCCCTGAAATCGCTCTTTTTCAAGAGCTCGTCAATCCAGGGCTTATCACTCAATTCGATTTTCTTAAACTGCAGTTTCGTTTCAACCATGCTGTATTACATCCCATCTGTTAAGTTTAAAATGTCGTTTTGAATCTCATCTATGCCGCGGGGAGCGCCCCCTTCGCTGCAGGGAAGAACCTTCCAACCACACTTTCCAGCCGCATACAACGCCGCTTTCCGGCAGGAGAGCAGGTACGCCACATTCATTTCATGAATGTCTTTTTTACTGTCGTCCCCGCCGTAACGGCCGGATAAAAGCTTCTGGGAAACCTCCGGCGGCATATCTAAAAACAGAACAAGGTCCGGCTTTGGGAGTTCCAACAGCCGGTACTCATAATCCTCCAGCCAGTTAAGGTAGCTGTCCCACTCCGCTTCCGGAAGTTTCGACATCTGGTGGATAGCATTCGAAGTGGTATAGCGGGCAGCAAGGATCAGCCCGCCCTTCTTATATTCCCCTTGCCAGTATTTTTTATAGCTGGCAAAGCGGTCGACCGCATAGAAAGAGGAAGCCGCATAGGCGTTGACGCTGTTTGCGTCCGTCCCGAACTCCCCTGAAAGGTACATTTTGACCAACGCCGATGAAGGCTCGGCGTAATCTGGAAAAGATATAGGGAGCACTGCGCGCCCCTTTTCTTTCAAATGGTTTTGGAGCAGCTCAAACTGGGTGGATTTCCCACTTCCGTCCAAACCGTCCAGAACAATTATTTTACCCGTCATTTAGCGTTCCCCCGCAGCGCATGATAATACTCCCGCACCTCTGCAGTTCGCCCGCAGCACATCTTTCCCTCCGGGCAGACGCCGTCCACGCAGGGCGGGCCGGCGTGGGCAAACAGGGTGGGAGCGGCTTCCAACACCAGCTTTAGCATTTGATCCGCAAGCTCCTTAATTTCCCACTGAGCGCGGTTGCAGCAGCGGTGGGCAAAAAAGTTTAACAGGCTGCGTGCGTTGAAGGTGGCGATCATTTTGGTGTCGCAGGCGTTGGGCAGTACAAAACGGGCGTCTTCAATCGCCTTTTTCTCGGCGTTTCGCCTCGCCGTTTTTTCATCCTGCCCCTGTTTTAAAAACATATCATAATGTTTTTCCATCAACAGCGCCGTAAGCTTTTCATAAGCGGCAAGGCTGTCCTCCATCGCCTTCAAAAAAACTTCTTTTGCCCCCGGGCAAGCCTCAATTTCAGGAGGCGTTACAAATTCGAACTCTTTTTCACGGACATACCGCTGGCTCTGAACGCTGTAGGAGGCGATCCGGTGCCGGGTGATTTGGGCGAGGAGGGCGCGGGAAACGCCTTCGATTCCAAAAGTGAAGCTCGCGTGCTCAATTGGGCTTTCATGCCCGATTTCAGCGAGCATTCCTACAAAATCGGCGGCCTTTTCTTCGGTCAATCCGTCGTACAGGGTGTCAATCGTACTGGCGCTGTAGCAGAGCTTTGCCGCACAGGCAATGGTCTTTTCCGGTTCCGGGGTATGCGCAAGCAGCGTTACTTTCATTGTTCCAACTCCTTTTTCAGCCTGTCCTTTTTGAGACCGCACAAGCACCGGGAGGGAATTCCTCCCGGTGAAAGGCGTTTTATCCTATTTTTTTCAGCAGTCGCAATCGGGTTTGTCGTCATCACACATCCGCGGCGGGAAGAATTCATCCACCGGGAATTTAATGCCGCGGAATACTTCGCACGGATCCTCTGTGTTGCAGCAGCATTCTTTCTGCGGGATGCAGTAATCGTAAACCGGTACAAGAAGCTGTACCTTTCTCTGCAGGTTGACGATGGAGAACAACCCCAGGGTAACATAAACCGTTTTGGTCGGGGTCATAGTGCCAAAGTCGCCGTCGAACTGGGCCGCAATTGCCGAAGGGATGCTCACACAGGGCTCATAGCACATTTCGCTGCGGTCGCAGAGCTTCACCGCAAGGAGAATTGGTTCAACCACTTGGATGCTCGCTGTCGGCAGGTTGTTGCCGCAGTAGTCAAGATGGTTTACAACCGTTGTATCGGTAGAGAAGGTAGCGACGTTTCCTTCGCTCCCGTACAGAATAACCTTCTTCGTAAAGACCGCAAGACCGGTCACCTCAGTCGGCGCACAGACCGGCGAGGTAAACGCCTCAACAACCACCTTGAAGAAGAAGGTGACATCCACCGAATAGAACCCCTTGTTAAATGCAACCGGCTCAACATCCATATAAACATTAAGTACCGATGCTTTCTTTCCTTTTACACTCATTGCCGCATCAATGACGCCCTGCGCACAGTCTGGGAAGTAGACCTGAAGGTCTTCAAAACAGTCTTTCGCGCTGCAGGAATCATAAATCCGGGCTGTTTCTATGCAGACAGCCTCTTTAAAGCCGTTATCAAAGCAGCCGTCCGGCATAATCTTATTTTCAGCCATAATAATCCTCCTTATGTCTTATTAAAGCAAACGCCTTATTACATAATATGGAGAATCACCGGCTTGGTGAATAAAACACTTAAACCTTTTTAAGTCTGGCGAAATTTGCCATTATTTTCTTGGTTCCAACCTTTTCAAATATAACCTCGACCAACATATCGTTCGCCATCGGCGTCATGGAGACAACCATGCCGTTGCCGAATACGCGGTGACTAACGGTATCCCCCACCTTGAAATCGATGGCTGACGGCTCCGCCTTGACCGCTCTGCCGACCGTTTCCACCGCAAAGCTGGAAGGGCGCTTGGGACGTGTCTGGTAGCTGTAGGAGCTCACTGTCATATCCTTGTAGTCAGTCAGGTCTTTCGGGATTTCATCTAAAAACCGGGAAGGGCGGTTGCGGGTGGTGGACCCAAACAACATTCTTGAGGCGGCGCCCAGCAAATAAAGCTGTTCCTTTGCCCGGGTGATGCCGACATAGGCAAGACGGCGCTCCTCCTCCAGTTCATCCGGAAAGTTCATGATATTCCGGGAGGGGAAAATCCCCTCCTCCATCCCAACGATGTATACATACGGGAACTCCAGCCCCTTTGCTGAATGCATGGTCATCATCACGACTGCGTCATCCGACTGATTCAGGTTATCAAGATCGGTATAGAGGGCGACTTCCTCCAAAAAGCCCGCAAGGAAGCTTTCCTCATTTTCTTCCTCGTAGTTTCTCATATTACTTTTGAGCTCTTCAATATTTTCAATCCGCACTTCGCCCTCCGGGCCGTCCGCACGGAGCATGGCAAGATAGCCCGTTTTTTCAAGCAGTTCGTCCAGCAGGAATTCAAGGTCCTCCTGTTCCGCTGTAAATGCCAGGTCGCTGATCATCGTGGTAAACACCTTGAGCGGAGCAGCCTTCCGGGCAAGGGCAGGATAGGTGTCCGCCTCTTTCAGCACGTCGAAAAGGGGAACGCCCTCCCCTTCCGCAATCTGTTCCGCCGTCGCCACCGTCGATGCGCCGATACCGCGTTTGGGCTCGTTGATAATCCGCTTGAGCCGGACGCTGTCACTGGGGTTATTGACCACATTCAGGTAGGCAAGGATATCTTTAATTTCCTTCCGTTCAAAGAACTTGTGCCCGCCAATAATCCGGTAGGGGATATTGCTGCGGATGAAATACCGCTCCAAACTGTTTGACTGGGCGTTCATCCGGTAGAGGACCGCATGGTCGGAATACTTCCGGCCCTGCTTTACATTTTCCACCACGCTGGAAGCAACAAATTCCGCCTCGGCGCTTTCGTCACTCGTTCTGCGGACAATGATTTTTTCACCGTCCCCATTCTGGGTCCAGAGGTTTTTGCCTTTTCGTTCCCGGTTATTTGCAATGACTGCGTTGGCCGCATCTAAAATATTCTGGGTGGAACGGTAATTCTGTTCCAGTCGGATAACCACGGCGTTTCTGAACTGTTTCTCAAAGCTTAAGATATTTTCAATCGTCGCGCCCCGAAACCGGTAAATACTCTGGTCGTCGTCGCCCACCACGCAGAGGTTCTGATGACTTTGGGCCAGCAGGCTTACCAGCCGGTACTGGGCGTGGTTGGTATCCTGGTATTCATCCACCAGAATATAGCGGAACCGGTTTTGATAGTATTCCAATACGTCATCATATGTATCCAGAAGGGTAACGGTGAGTACAATCAGATCGTCAAAATCGAGCGCGTTCGCCGCTCTAAGCCGTTCCTGGTAGCGCTGATACAGCTTTCCAATTACCGACAGCCGGTAGTCATTCCCCGCCGTCTGGATATAGTCCTTCGGGGAGAGCATTTTATCCTTACTGTGGCTGATCTCACTCAAAACTGCTTTAGGCGGAAACATCTTGTCGCTGACGCCCAGGTCCGCCATTGAGTCCTTCACAACCCGGATACTGTCGTCAGAATCATAGATTGTAAAATTACTGGTATATCCCAAACGATCAATATTACGCCGCAGAATCCGCACGCAGACAGAGTGAAAAGTCCCGGCGTTGACCTCACCCCCGACCTCTGCGCCGAGCATGGCCGCAAGCCGCTCCTTGAGTTCGCCCGCTGCCTTATTGGTAAAAGTGATCGCCAGAATATTCCATGGCCTGGGAGGACGAACCGCCAGTATTTCCCGGATAGCCTCCCTGTCCTCATCGCTCGGTTTTTCCGCATACCTTCTTAAAAAACCAATCTCCCGTTCACCGATATAGCCGGGGACAGTTTCATCCAAATAGGCGTTCCCATAGCTGAGCAGGTAGGCAATCCTGTTGACCAGCACCGTTGTTTTTCCACTTCCCGCGCCGGCTAAAATCAGCAGCGGCCCCTGGGTGGTAAAAACCGCTTTGCGCTGCATTTCGTTCATCCGCCCGAATTCACGTTCCAAAACGGCGCGTTTAAGCGCCATAAAATCCTTGCTGTAATCCGCCATTCATCTATCCTCAATTTTTTGATTCCACCGCATATCAAACGTTTTTCGACAGCGGTTATTCACTATTATACCATAACGGGCAAATAAATTGTAGCACAATTACGGCATTCTTTTTGGTACCGGCAGACTTAGCTAAAAACAAAAACCGAAAGCCTGCGGCTTTCGGTTTCATCAATTTATTCTTTATTTTCCCTGAGTTTATGCACAATTAGTTCCTTTAGCTCATGTATAGTCTTGCCCTCTGCAGTCTTCCCGCCCAGCAGATAGGTAACCGTTTCTTCATAATCCTTTTCAGGAAAAAGATCGTCCGAAAGAAGCAGGATACGCTCCGCCTGCCTTTTATTAATACATACAAAGTGCAGATCGGATAAATATTCACAGCCTAATGCTCCCGCTAAATAATCCAAAAACGTCATCGGATCATCCCTCTACTCTCTTTCATGCCTCCTCAAGTTATTTTACATTCTACCACATCTTTCGGCATTTTTCAACAGTAATTGCTTTAATTAAAGTTGTTCGTGTCTTTATGTTTAAAGTTATTACTTATACACTAAAATTGGGTGATCGGGATGAAAATTAATTACAGACTTATTGGTCAAAGGGTCAAGCAGAAACGCAAGACCTCACACAAAACACAGGATAAACTGGCAGAAGCGCTTGGGGTTTCAGTGGGTTATATCAGCCAGGTTGAAAGAGGAGTAACCAAAATAAGTCTGGATACACTGGCTGAAATTGCCACCATTTTGCAATGCGACGTCACTGAGCTGATTGTCGGTTCCGCACCCCGACAGGAAGAATATTTAACGCGTGAGCTAACAGCTGTCTATAAAATGATGGACGCCCAGCAAAAAACGATGCTTCTCGACATCGCAAACATCATTGTACGGCGCGGATGCGACTCCCTGTCTCCTCCACGCTGAAGTTTTTACAAAAAAACACGGGTTTTTAAATGCTCGTGTCTTTTTTATTTTATCTATCTATTCGTTCAAGTTCAGATATCAGCACAAACCGCTTACCATAAAGGAAGCCCGGATTTTTGAATTAGTGCAATTTTCTGTGCACGGGTTAACTTTTTAAAGGCCGCTTCCCGTTTCATTGCCTCCTGTTTTGTTAAAAAGGCCTCATAATAAACCAGGCTGACCGGCAGACGGGAACGCGTATATTTTGCACCCAGCCCGCTGTTGTGAGCGGCTGTACGGCGCTTCAAGTCGGTTGTATATCCGCTGTAAATTGTGCCGTCAGCACAGCGGAGCATATAGGCGTAATGTTCCATTTTATTTTCGTTCCTTTCTTCACAAATCACCCGGTCGAAACGGCCGTTGCCCTAATTACTATTAAAAAGCCCCGGCCTTGTAGCCGGGGCTTTTTATAAAACATTTCTTATTTAAAGATACTGAGCAATACGCCCGCGGCAACCGCCGAACCGATAACGCCGGCCACATTCGGACCCATTGCATGCATTAACAAGAAGTTTGTCGGGTTCGCCTGCTGCCCAACCTTCTGGGAAACACGAGCAGCCATCGGAACAGCCGAAACGCCTGCGGAACCGATCAGCGGGTTGACCTTGCCCTTTGTGAGGACATACATCAGGTCGCCGAAGAGGACGCCGCCCGCCGTACCAAAACTAAATGCAATTAAACCAAGGGCGATAATCGCGAGGGTCTCGGGGCTTAAGAAATTTTTACCCACCGCAGTCGCGCCAACGGATACCCCAAGGAAAATAGTAATAATATTCATCAGCTCGTTCTGAGCAGTCTTAACTAGACGCTCCACAACACCACTTTCACGCATCAGGTTGCCAAGCATCAGCATACCGACCAGCGGAGCCGCATCCGGGACCAGCAAGGAAACAACCAGTGTAACAACAATCGGGAAAACAATTTTCTCGATTTTAGAAACCGGACGAAGCTGTTTCATAACGACCGAACGCTGTTTCTTGGTGGTGAGCAGTTTCATAATCGGCGGCTGGATAATGGGCACCAGCGCCATATAAGAATACGCAGCAACGGCAATTGAGCCTAAAAGGTGAGGAGCAAGCGTTTTGGTAACATAAATCGCTGTCGGGCCGTCAGCGCCGCCAATGATACCGATTGACGCCGCTTCAGCGCCGCCGAACGCAAAAACATCCGGAAAATAAGTACCAAGCGCCATCGCACCAATAAAAGTCAGGAAAATACCAAGCTGGGCCGCAGCGCCGAGCAGGAAGCTTTTCGGGTTCGCAATCAGCGGACCGAAGTCTGTCATACAGCCGATGCCGAGGAAAATAAGCGGTGGATAAATGCCGAGCTTAACGCCAAGGTAAAGCATATCAAGCAAACCACCTTTTTGCAAAACAGCGCCGTAGTCAACAGTGACCCCCGCGAACAACTCAGGGTGGTACAGTCCACTCATAGGGAGATTAGCTAAGAACATACCAAACGCAATTGGCAAAAGAAGTAAAGGTTCAAATTTCTTGGCGATTGCGAGATAAAGCAAAACAAAGGATACAAGAATCATAACGCCCTGCTGCCAGGTCATGGCGGTAAAACCTGAACTGTTTATGATTCCTTGTATAGTTTCTACAAATACGTCCACAGTTTCACGTTCCTTTCAAAAAATAATTTTAAAGTTTAAATGCAATTAATATAGGCTGCGACAAATTACTTTTTGTCAGAGCGTTTAATACTTTTGACCGCGTAAGATCCCTGGCCTTCCAGCGCGGTGGTAACAGCTGCGGTAATCGCGGCAACTGTTTTAGCCGGGATACCGTCTTCAACAGCGGCTTCAACAACCGGTCCAGGCCCCACCGGCGGAACAAAAACAGCTTGTGCAGGTGTCGCTGAAACAATCGAATCATTTTTGGCTTCTGCATCAACCATTTCTTTCTTACCAATTTTGCTGAGTTGTGGAACAAGCCAACCAGTTAAATTCAAAATAAGAACCAAGCCGATCAGCGCCACAAATACAATAACCAAGCCGGTTATGACAACGGCAAAAGTTGCGCCCCAATCCATATCCATGTTTGCTTCTCCTTTTTTTACTAGATTCATTTGTACGTTAAAAAACTAACGATATGAATTATTATAACCGATCACCGAAAAAATTTCAATGAATATCTTTAACTTTTTCATAATTCTATCATTTTTTATCCCATGAAAATACAAAATATTTCCACGCTGGAAACCAAAAAACTTAACCGTACCGCTTACAGCGGCGTTCACACCGTTGCGTCCGTTTTTTACAGCGCCTTTCCAAATTGCGAAACTACGTACGTTATACTATAATAAAAACAGCAATTCTACCAGAAAGAAGGTTCATTTTATGGCGTTCCTAAACGAAATGTATGCAAACCTCGTGAAAAGCTTCCCACAGATCATCACAGCGGTTTTAGTATTCGCATTGGGAATGATTATCGCCCATATTATCAACAAAATTGTTGGAAAAGCGCTTGACCGCAGCCGGGTAGACCGCACCCTTTCTTCCTTTTTCCGGCCAATTATCCGTATTACGCTCTACGTGGTGGTCGCCATCATTGCCCTGTCGACCGCTGGCGTTCCAACGGCTACCCTGCTGACCGCGTTCGGCGCAGTCGGGCTTGCCGTTAGCCTGGCGGTCAAGGATTCTCTCTCCAACATGGCGGGCGGCATTCTGCTTCTCGCCTCCAAGCCCTTTGTCGTGGGGGACGCGGTTGAAGTGGACGGGGTAACCGGCGTGGTCCAAAAAATCAGCATCCTTTACACGCAGCTCAACACCTTCGACAACCGGGAGATTTTCATCCCGAACGGGCAGATTTCCGCTGACCGGATCATCAACATCTCGGCTGAAAAAGCGAGGCGGCTCGACCTTGTTTTCAGCATTTCCTATACTGACGACCCGGAAGCCGCAAAAAAAATCATAGCAGAACTGGTGGATGCGCACGAGTTCGCCCTGAAAGACCCCGCGCCTCTCATCCGTGTTGGCGAACTCGGGGACAGCGCGGTTAAAATCACCTGCAATGTCTGGGCAGAAGGGGAAAATCTTCTCACCCTGAAATTTGACCTGCTTGAAAGCGTCAAGAAGGCGTTTGACCAGAACGGCATTTCTATTCCCTTCCCCCAGCTGGACGTTCATCTCGCCCCCGATAGAACGCCGAATGAACCCAAAGCGCTTTGAAAAGGTGCCGGCCCCCTGTTATAAACACCTTAGACGGATGCGCCGAAAGATCTTTCCCATATTATTCGTCCCGCCGCCTGCGAACCAGTTTATCACATCTTTCCAAGCCGGCGGGGCTCTCAATCCCTTTTTCCGGGGAAAATTCCCCCTGCAGGGGTTATTCCCATGGTTTACCGGCCAGTCAAAAGCTCCGGCAGTTAACTGCCGGAGCTTTTGATTCTACCGGATCACCGGAACGACATAAAGCAGAATGCAGAAATAGTGGAGGATACTTCCGGCCAACACAAAAAAATGAAAGACGGAGTGCATGTACTTAACCTTTTTGCCGATTCCATACAGCACCGCGCCAATGGTATAGGCAACGCCGCCGGTAATCAGCAGGACAATGCCACCGGTCTGCATAACCTCCATAAGCGGCTTGAATGCAAAAACGATTACCCAACCCATAGCGATGTAGCAGATCATGGAAAAAGCCTTGAAACGGTTAAGGTTAACTGCGTTGAGGACAATACCCAGGATTGCGGCGGTCCAGACGATACCGAACAGCACCCAGCCGAGCACCCCGCGGAGAGATACCAGCGTAAGAGGAGTATAAGTTCCGGCAATCAACAAAAAAATTGAGCAGTGGTCCAGCACCCGGAAAACGCGCTTTCCCTTATTCGGCTTCAAGCCGTGGTAAATGGTCGACATGCTGTATAGAATAACCAAAGTCGCCCCATAGACCGCCATGCTTACCACACACCATGCGTCGGAATAAATTGCGGCCATCACCACGCCGACTACCAAAGCGGCAACCGCCAGCAGGGTTCCTACGCCATGTGAAATAGAGCTCATCAGTTCCTCTGCGAGGCTGTAAACAGGGTTTGTCCCCTTTTGTTTGGGCATGGTTCTACCGCCTTTCTTTCCTTCTTGTTCCAGTCTACCATAACCACCCCAGAAAACAAGGGGTAAAGATGAACATTTTGAAAAAACGCCCTTTGCCGCTCTTTGAGCCCTGCTTTTTTTCGGGGCGGAATTGTGGTATAGTACCTATATAATAATACAACGCTGCTACAGAAAGGCGGGGATGGGATGAAAAACAGGATTCTGGAAGAGCTGTCAAGAGAAGAGCTCATACAGCTTTTGGAGCTTTATTCCAAAAACTGGCTGGCTATGGACGGCGTCTGGTTCCAGGCGGTCGAGTTCAAACGTGGAATGGATGAAGCAATGGAGCAGGACGCGGCGGCCTGGAGCCGATATACCAGAATCGAGGCGGCGCGGATCAAAGAATTTTTGAAGCTGCCGGAGTTTGCGGGACTGGACGGGTTGAAAAAAGCCCTGTCCCTGCGGTTTTATGCAAATCTCAACCGGGATGAAAGCATTATTAAGGGGAATACTCTGCTCTACCGGACGCTGGAATGCCGGGTCCAGCGGGCAAGGGAGCGTAAAGGGATGGCATTCCACCCATGCAAACCAGTAGGGCTGATTGAATACACCGGGTTTGCGCAGGTAATCGATCCACGCTTCCATTGCGAGTGCGTCAGCTGCTACCCGGATGTTACAGATGAAAACTGCAGCTGCGCCTGGCTCTTTACCCTTGGGGGCAAAACGGGGACGGATTCTGACCCCGGTTGAGTAAATGCAACGGCTTTGTTTTGCGCCTTCATAAAAAGGGGTAAAACCGGTAAAACGGAACTATAATAATGATATTAAAAATTGAAAAGGAGAAGCATAATGATCGACTTTAAATTTGATACACAGCTATTGATTGAGGGAAAGGGCCTTTCAGAAGACCGGATCAACGAGTACATCACCCAAAATATTGAAGGAGACTGCCTGCTCGCCGTGGGCGACGAGGAGCTGATCAAAATACACTTTCACACCAACACACCGTGGAAGGTGCTGGAATACTGCGCGTCTCTAGGAGACATTCACGATATTGTTGTGGAAAATATGGAGCGTCAGAGCGGCGGCCTGCACGGGTAAACAGCGAAAAAAATAATTCTGTTATAAAATAAAAGGCCCCGGAAAATCCGGGGCCTTTTATCGATCTCACGATTGCCCGGCGCCTCTGTCCACAGTCTGCAACGGCGCAGACAACCCGGGCATTTTTATAAATCACAGATGAAAACGAGGTTCTCCACCGCTTTATTTTCCGATTGAGAAACGGTACTCGGTGGTAAAAGCATACATGCTGCCCGCTTTCAAAACGGGAGACGGAAAGTTTTTATGTTTCATAGCATTCGGGAAAAACTGGGTCTCCAAGCAGAATCCGGCATTTTTACAATAATGGACGCCGCCTTTTCCCTTGAATTTTTCGCTTAAACCATTGCCGCAGTAAAGCTGGATACAGGGCTTGTTGGTATAAACCTCCATCTTAATCCCGGTAGTGGGGCAGAAAGCCTCCGCAGCCAAAGACATGGGCTCGCCTTCGGAACGGTTGAGAACAAAGTTATGGTCGTAACCGCCGTACTCGTTCAGCACAGGATCGTCCGCACCGACGCGCTCACCCAGCTTGTGGTACTCCAAAAAGTCAAAAGGCGTTCCCACAACATCAGCGATGATTCCGTTCGGAATGGTATCCGCGCCGCAGACGGTGTACTTCTCAGCGTTGAGCTTTAATTCCTGGTCCCAAACCGCCTCTCCACTGTCCTGTCCGGCAAGATTAAAATAAGCGTGGTTCGTCAGGCTGCAGACAGTGTCCCGGTCGGTAACAGCACGGTAGTCAATGACGAGACCATCTTTCTCCGTTACGCGGTAGACAACCGTCACGTTCAGGTTACCCGGATAGTTTTCCTCGCCGTCTGGGCTAAACAGGGTGAGTTTTAACTCCTCTCCCTCTTTTCCTTCGGCAATTTCGGCGTTCCAAACCTTTTTGTCAAAGCCAATTTTCCCGCCATGCAGGGAATGCTCGCCATCGTTTTTATAAAGCTGGTAGGTTTTGCCGTTGAGCTCGAACTCGGCGTTCCTGATCCTGCTTCCGCAGCGTCCAATCAGCGCGCCCACATACCCGCCGCGTGTTTCATACTCCCCAACCGTTTCATAGCCCAACGCAACGTCCTTGACCGCACCGTCTTTATCCGGAACACGGATCGCAACGATTGTTCCGCCGTAGTTTGTAATATCCACAGACATTCTGCCGTTATCCAGGGTGAACAGTTGTACATCAATTCCCGAAGTCGTAGTGCCGAAAGGTTTTTTAGTAATTTTAGTCATTCAATAACACTCCCTTGCTGAATCAAGCGTCTGACCGGCGGTCACAATTTGAAAATATGCTTATCTGTTATTATAGCAAAAGAAACCGGTGTGTTCAACCAATAATTTTCGTTACATTGCTAAGCCCGCTGTGAGCTTCGGATTGGATTGGCCTAAGCCAATGACCCGGGTTTTAGCGCGGCCGGCTTTTGAGGATAAAATTCCAGCTGTCCCGGCACATTTCTTCAATCCCCTTTTGCGCTTTCCAGTTAAAAAGCCGTTCCGCCTTGGCAGTATCCGCATAGGCGGAAGCAATATCCCCCGCACGCCGGGCAGCTACCCGGTAAGGAATATGGACGCCGCTTGCTTTTTCAAACGCCTTTACAATTTCCAGCACACTGGTTCCACGGCCGGTGCCGAGGTTGACCGGCTCCGCCCCCGTGTGTTCCGCGACGTAATCCAAGGCGGCGAGATGCCCTTTCGCCAGGTCGACCACATGGATATAATCCCGCACCCCGGTACCGTCCGGCGTATCATAATCGTCACCGTACACCTTAAGTTCCGGCAGAACTCCGCACGCCACCTGCGCCACATAAGGCAGAAGGTTATTGGGAACGCCGTTGGGGCTCTCCCCGATCAACCCGCTTTCATGCGCGCCGATAGGATTGAAATAACGCAGGAGGACGGCGCTCCAGGACGGATCGGAACGGCATAGGTCCTTTAAAATCTGCTCGATCATCACCTTGGTATAGCCGTAGGGATTTGTGGCCGAAGTGGGGTATTCCTCCCGAAACGGCACCGGATTGTCCATGCCGTAAACAGTAGCGGAGGACGAAAAAACAATTTTTCTGCAGCCAGCCGCCTTCATCGCGTCTAGAAGGGTTAGAGTCCCCGTAATGTTGTTCCAGTAATATTCCAACGGCTTTTCAACCGACTCCCCAACCGCCTTGTACCCGGCAAAGTGAATGACTGCATCGACCGGATTGTGGTCGAACACACTCTGCAGTCCACGGCGGTCAAGGATATCCATCTGGTAAAACTGAAGTCCTTTTCCTGTGATCTGCCGGATTTTATCAACAGCTTCCGCCTTGGAATTGCTGAGGTTATCCACAATGACGACCTCATGTCCTGCGCCAAGCAGTTCAACGCAGGTATGGCTCCCAATAAAACCGGCGCCGCCTGTTACCAATACTGTCATGTTTTTATTTCCTTTCGAAACGGTTAATCAATCCGCGCGCCGCCGCAGGGGCGGATGCGCAGGACATAGCAGCTTCCTTCACCGAATACCCGCTCCATTCCGCGGCGGTAAGATTCCACATCCTTAAGCGGTACATATGCCTGCAGGGTCCCGGCAAAACCGCCCCCATGCACCCGGCAAATCCCTCTGCCCTTTAGCAGCCGTTCCGACAGGGCAAGCCCCAGGGCAACTCCTTGCTCTGCGGTCGATTTTACGCTCACCACGTTCTGGAGCCAATAATAAGAGGAACAGCCGGACTCCCGCACAAGTTCCAAAAATTTTGCAAAATCGTTTTCCTTGAGTGCGGCAGCCTGTTTAAACACCCGCTCATTCTCCTCCTCAAAGTGGAGAGCCCGCAGGAAAGCACGGTCGCCGCCCGGCAGCTTCCGCAGTTCAACCGCGTGCTTTAGCAAAGCGCCGGCTTCCACTTCCCGAAGCACCTCTTTGCCAAAGTAGCCCGCCACGGAGCGCATTTCCGCCGGGATCGCCGCGTATTCATCAGTCAAATCGGCGTGGCTGCCGCCGGTGTTCACCACGCAAAGAGCATAACCCTGCTCTGTAAAATCATAGGGAATCCGCTCCACCAGCGGGTGGCTTTGATCCTTAAAATCAATCATCACAAGCCCGCCGACCGAAGAGGCCGCCTGATCCATCAGGCCGCAGGGCTTGCCAAAGTAATTATTTTCCGCATACTGGCCAATTTGCGCAATGACGACCGGATCCACCCCGCCGCCGTTATAAAGCCCGCTCAGGATAGTACCTACCAGTACTTCGTAGGCAGCGGAAGATGAAAGCCCCGAACCCGCCAGCACGTTTGAGGTGGTGTAGGCGGTAAAACCTCCTGTTTTGTAACCGAGTTCCGCAAACCGGGCAGCAATACCCCTCACAAGGGCAGTTGAGGTATTTCTTTCCCCCTCCGCCGGCTCCAACCGGTCAAGCTGGACAAAATTTTCATCATGTCCTTCGGACTTAATATGGATAACGCCGCTGTCATCGGGTGAGACGACGGCAATTACGTCGAGGTCAATTGATGCGGCAAGAACCCTCCCGCGCTGATGGTCGGTGTGGTTTCCGCCGATTTCGGTCCGTCCCGGCGCACTGAATAGGACAAGGTTCTCCTTATCTCCAAAGAGCGACACATATGTATCAACAGCGGAAAGGTAGCGCCTTTTCTGCCGTTCAAGCTGTTCCGGGCCGTACAGGCGGAGAAGCGTTTTCTGGTATCCTCCATTCAGTCCCTGTTTCAGTTCTGTCTGATTCAATGAATCACGTCCTTTACGGTACAAAATAATACAGCGTATCCCAAGCGGGAACATAGGGGTGGTGCCTTAAAAAAACACGGTATTCCGGACGGTAGGAAAGCACCTGTTCCGGGATGGCAAACAGGTCACAAGTCCGGTGGTAAGCACTTACTGCAAGCTTTGGCATATAGGTTTGTACCTGCCGCCTGCATCCCTCCAGCGCTTCCCGCTCAACCCCTTCAACGTCGAATTTAATGTAGGTAAGCGGCTCACTCACAGCCTCGTCTACCGGAAGCGCTTCAATCGTCGCCTGCGCCGCCGGGTCAACCGCAGAGCTGCGCCCCGCTTTCGCGTTGAAATTCAAAACCGCTCTCTTGTTCCAAACACCATTTTGGAGCAGCCGGATATCCGGCGCCCCCTGAAGGGAACGGGAGAGTTTCTTAAAGTTTTTACGGTTCGGCTCAAAGGCATACACCCTCTGGTAGCGGTTTTGGACTATCTGTAAAAATTCCGTCACCGTATCGCCGTCATAAGCTCCCAAATCAGCATAGCATTCCCGGGAGCCCAATGTCAAGATACGCCGGTACGCTTCTTCCTTCGGCGTTTCACATTCATAAAGGTATTCTGGCTTCCCGCTTATTTTGTAGGAAAGGACCGAGCGGAAAACGTGGCGGGACAACTCATCCGCCAGCACATTATAAACTGCTTCAAACTTTTTAATATGTGCCTCAAAAAATGAACGGTCAAACAGATCGCCGCCAAACAAAGGAACGTCCGGCGCGTATAATTCGTTACCGGCCGCGATCCGTTTTATTTTTCCAACCAGCCCCGGCTCAAAGGCAGCGAAAGCCAGCAGGACGATCATCGGGCCAAAACGCTTTTCGGCTTCTTCATACCGCAGCACCGGGTACCCCAGGAAACTATGCCCCCGCACATACTCGTCGCTTGCGAAGATACCCGCGACCGGGACGCCGTAATTTTCACAAACGCGGTGGATTTTTTCACACCCGTCTCCCATTCCGTAAATAACAATAGGTCTATCAGCCTGCCGCAGGTATTCCCATAAAAACTGTTTTTCAGGGATTGACTCCATTTTTCCTCCTGAAACAGGGAATCCCCATGCAGACGCACGGGGATTTTGTTTTGTATTCATTAATCTTTAGTGGCCTACTTCCCCATCCGGAAGATCCAAAGGATCGGAATCGTCAGAAGGTTCGCGATCCAGCAGCGGTTCCGGCGGAACAGGAGCTTTAGGCGCAACAGGTCTTTCCGGCGCGTCGGGGCCTTCCAGTCCGGAATCCCCCGTTACAGGCTCCGCTTTAAGTTCGCCGGTCATCAGCTTCTTAAATTCCTCGCCGTCAATCTTCTCATGACCGATCAAGTATTCCGCCACATTAATCATCTGGTCGCGGTGAGCTTCCAGAATATCGCGGCACTGTTCATAGGCGCTGTCGATAATCTCCCTGATTTCCGCATCAATTTCAGCAGCCACATTTTCAGAGTAGTTGCGGGACTGGTTGAAATCGCGGCCGAGGAAAACTTCATGGTCAGCCTGCCCGTAAACGATGGTTCCCAGCTTTTCACTGAACCCGTAACGGGTGACCATATCGCGGGCAATTTTTGTCGCACGCTCAATATCATTGGAAGCGCCTGTGGAAATATCGTCAAGCATAAGGCTTTCCGCTACCCGGCCGCCCAGCAGGACAACCAGCTCTTCCTTCATCTCTTTTTTGCGCATATAGCTTTTATCCTGTTCGGGCAGGGACATTGTGTAACCGCCCGCCATTCCACGCGGAATAATGGAAACCTGATGAACGGGACTCTGAGTTGTACAATGGTAAGTGCAAACGGCGTGCCCGGCTTCATGATAAGCCGTCAGCTTCTTTTCGGCCGGCGTAATCACGCGGGAGCGCTTTTCCGGCCCGGCGACAACCTTAATGGTCGCCTCTTCAATATCCTTTTCAATGATCGCTTTCCGGTTATTCCGGGCGGCGAGTAAAGCCGCCTCATTGAGCAAGTTCTCAAGGTCGGCGCCGGTAAATCCGGCGGTCGACTTCGCAATAACGGAAAGATCTACATCAAAGCCAAGCGGCTTGTTGCGGGCATGCACCTTCAGAATTTCCTCACGGCCCTTGACGTCGGGGTAGCCGACCATAATCTCACGGTCGAAACGCCCTGGGCGGAGAAGCGCAGGATCGAGAATATCGCGGCGGTTCGTCGCAGCGATTATGATAATCCCCTCGTTTGCGCCAAAGCCGTCCATCTCAACTAACAACTGGTTGAGGGTCTGCTCGCGTTCATCGTGTCCGCCGCCAAGACCCGCACCGCGGTGACGGCCAACAGCGTCAATTTCATCGATGAAAATAATAGCGGGCGCGTTCTTCTTCGCCTGTTCAAAGAGGTCGCGGACACGGGAAGCACCTACGCCGACGAACATCTCAACAAAGTCGGAACCGGAAATGGAGAAAAACGGCACCCCCGCTTCACCCGCCACCGCTCTTGCAAGAAGAGTTTTACCGGTGCCGGGAGGGCCCATCAGCAGGATGCCTTTCGGGATACGAGCGCCGAGTTCATTGAATTTTTTGGGGTTTTTGAGGAAATCTACAATTTCCACAAGCTCGGCCTTTTCTTCATCGGCGCCAGCCACGTCAGCAAAGGTCGCCTTTTTGCCCTGAGTCAGGCCGTTTTTGGCGTTCATCTTACCAAACTGGTTGATCTTTCCCCCGCCCTGCTGGCGCATGATGATAATCCAGAAAACAACCATCACGCCGATCATCAGAAGAGTCGGCAGGAAATTAAGCAGCCAAGAGTTGTCCTGAATTGGCAGATAGTTAAATGTAATTTTACTGTCGGGATGCGCCGCGTTGTATTCCACCACCATTGGTTCTACGAGTTCAACGAACAGCCCGACATTCGGCACCTTATAAACCAAGGTCTTTTCCCGGCCCTCTACAGTTGCCTGGAGTTCGCCGGTACCAAGGTCAAGTTCAAATTTCTTCACCTTGTTCTGCTGGAAGTAATCCACCACTTCGGAATAGGCAACCTGTTCCGAAGGTGCGCGCAGGAAATTCATCATGAACATAAAAGCCACGATGAGACCGACCAGCACAAGGACATATACTAATACGCTCTTTCCTTTTTTACCCAAAATCTCAGCTCCATTTTCACACGAAAGTTTTGAATTTCCAACAGATCTTCCCGGCGTTGTTTAAACGCCGTACCTATTCGGAATAAACTTCCGGTTTCAAAATTCCCACATAAGGCAGGTTGCGGTACTTTTCCGCGTAATCAAGGCCATAACCGACTACAAATTCATCCGGTACGACAAAACCAAAATAATCGGCGGCAACATCAGCCTGACGGCGTTCCGGTTTATCCAACAGGGTACACAGGCGGATAGAGCTCGGCCCCCGCTGCCTGAGAAGCCCGGTGATATAACTCAGCGTCATACCGCTGTCAAGAATATCCTCTACAATAAGAAGATCTTTCCCCTCAAGCTTCTGATCCAGGTCCTTGATAATTTTAACAACACCGCTGGTCTTGACGTCCGCGCCATAACTGGAGACCGACATAAAGTCAATTTCACAGGGAACGGTGATGGCCCGCATCAAATCCGCCATAAAGACGATCGAGCCCTTCAAAACGCTTACCATCATCAGGTTTTTACCGGCGTAGTCCGCACTGATTTTTGCGCCGAGCTCCTTCACTTTGCTGCGAAGTTCCTCCTCGCTGATCAGAACCTTTAAAATATCGTCTGTCATACCTGCATCCTTTCAGTTTTCCTCTATTTTTTGAATCACCAAATATCTTTTGGTCTCTTTATCGGGCGATGCACAGCGGCTCGGACCGAACCCCTCCACCCAGATAACGCCTTGCTCATCCGCCAAAACAGCAAGCAATCCGCGTTTCTCCACGGGAATTTTCGCCTCGTTATAAAGTTTTTTTAGACTTTTTGTCACCCCGCGGCGGAACAAGGTCATTTCATCGCCGGGCAAACGGGGGCGTACGGTTATACTGCCTAATATTTTATCACAGTCCAAAATATCAGTTGCAAAATTTCTATTAACATTTTCCTGCAAGCTGCCGGAGGGCACAATAGTTATATTATAGGCGATGCCGCTCGGAAATGTCAACATTCCCGTTTCAAGGGGAAACGCCTGGAAAAGAACGGGAGCCTCCTTTTCCCGAAATGAAAGCAGATTCTTTTCAACCGTTGCAGTAATCCGGCCGGACATATTTATTGTCCCGTGATTGAGTTGAATTATTTGGTCAAGTTCCTTCAATTTTTCACGGCCTGCCCGCAGCCCGTTTTCGCGGCAGATCAGCATCAGCATACGGCGGCGGAGTGAATCCGGCTGTTTTGCAACAAACAGCGCCGAATATCCTTCGTTTTCATCCGCATCGCAAAGCCGGCGCGCCGCCGTTTCCCAAAGGAAACGGTCATCCTCACAGAGCGATTCCACCGTGCCGGACAGCGTTCCCAGAAAAGACGGATTGATTTTTTGAAGCTGCGGCACTACTTCAAGCCGGAGCCTGTTGCGGGAATAAGAAACGTCTGCATTGCTGCTGTCGGCTACAAAATCAAGCCCGTTTTCTGCACAATAACGTTCAACCTCTTTCCGGGTTACATTCAGAAGGGGGCGGACAACCGCACCGCGCATCGGCGGAATCCCACAGAGACCACGCAGCCCCGTTCCCCGCGCCAAACGGAACAGAACGGTTTCAGCCTGATCGGAAAGAGTGTGAGCGGTTGCAATTTTGGTTCCTTCCCCGTAACCGGCCGCTGTTTCCCGGAAGAAACGGTACCTGAGTTCCCTGCCGCATTCCTCAATGCCGGTTCCCCGTTCTTTTGCGAGCGCCGCCACGTCTTCCGACAAAACATGGCAGGGAATTTCATACTGTGAGCAGAGGGAACGCACAAAGGCCTCGTCCCGGTCGCTCTCCGCGCCGCGCAGACGGTGATTGACATGACAAGCGACAAGCTTCAGCCTGTACTGGGGGAGTCCCTTGGCCAGACAGTGAAGGAGAGCGACCGAATCAGCGCCGCCGGAAATTCCGGCGACGACCCGGTCACCCTCTTTTAACAGTTCATATTTCCGAATTGTTTCTAGTACCTTACTGATCATCCCTGTAACTCTCCAGCGAGGTAAACAGCGTATGCGCGCCGTCCCAATGCATCCTGACGGTATCGGTTTCCCCATGGCGGTTTTTTGCGACGATGCATTCCGCAATATTCTGCTCTTCCGACTCCTGGTTGTAATAAGCGTCACGGTAAAGGAACATGACAATGTCGGCATCCTGCTCAATTGAACCGGATTCACGCAGGTCGGACAGCATCGGCCGGTGGTCGGTACGGGAATCCGGCGAACGGGAAAGCTGCGACAGGGTGACAACAGGCACATCTAACTCCTTTGCCATAATTTTAAGATTTCTGGTAATTTCAGAAATTTCCTGAACGCGGTTGCCGTCTCGCCGGCCGGTGCTCATCAGCTGTAAATAGTCAATGACCACCAGGCCGAGATTCGGCAGCCGGCGGAGCTTCGCCTTCATATCCGCGACCGTTGCACTCGGGATATCGTCGAGATAAATCTCGGTCTGAGAAAGGATTTCCGCCGCCGAAGCAAGGCGAACCCACTCATCAGCAGTCAGCGTCCCCATCCGGAGGTTATGGCTTGAAATCCGCGCCTCGCTCGAAAGCATCCGGCTGACCAGCTGCTCTTTAGACATCTCAAGAGAAAAAATGGCGACCTGTTTCCCTGAAAGCTTCGCCACATTGGTCGCCATGTTCAAGACAAAGCTGGTTTTCCCCATGGCAGGCCGGGCGGCGATCAGAATCAGGTCTGATTTATTGAGCCCCGTCGTAATCCTGTCCAGTCCCGAATAGCCGGTTTTCAAGCCCAGATATTTGCCGCGCTCATCCGAGCTCAGCTTCTGGAGCTGGTCATACGTCTGGATAATGACGTCATTTATCTTGGTGAGCCCCGTGGCGTCGCGTCCCTGCCGGATTTCAAAAATCCGCTGCTCCGCCAGGTCGAGCAAGTTTTTCGCGTCGCCCTGCGACTCGTTTACGTTGTCAATAATTTCGTGCGCCACCTGGATCAGAGAGCGGAGATAGCTGCGCTCCTGGACGATTCGGCAGTAGCTTTCCACGTTGGCAGTGGTCGGGACCAGATCCATCAGCTGCGCCAGGTAGACCTTTGCGGACTGCTCAGAATCGAAAATCTGGGCACTGACCGCCTCATTCAAAACGGTGATATAGTCAATCGACCGCGCGGTGGAAAACATGGTGATCATCAAGGAGAAAAGCTGCTGATGCTGGCTCAGGTAAAACGAGTCGCTCTTTATATATTCGAGCGCAGTGGAAATACAGCCCGGGTCCAGTAAAATTGCACCCAGAACCGATTGTTCCGCCTCAATGCTGTGGGGCAGCTGGGCGGTTTCCAATGTCAACGTTTCACTGACGGCCATAACATCCTCCTGCTTTTACGCTTCCACGACTTCAACCTTAATATTCGCAACAACGCCGGAATGAAGCTTCACCTCGGCGGAAAAAGTTCCGTACCCTTTGATATCCTGGGAAAGGGAAATTTTCTTTTTATCCACGTCCATCTGGTACTGGTTTTTAATTTCAGCCGAAACTTCTTTTGCCGTCACAGCGCCGAACAGCTTCCCATTCGCACCTGCTTTGGCCGCAACCTTAACAATTTTTCCTTCCAGCTTTTTTGCAGTTTCCTGCGCGTTTGCAAGCTCAACAGCGGCGTGATGTTCTTTTGCCGCATCTTTCGCTTTTTTCTCATTCATCGCCTGCGCGTCCGCCGCTACGGCAAGGCCGCGCTTAATCAGAAAATTCTGGGCGTATCCATCCGCCACATTTACCAAATCCCCGGCTTTGCCGGTTCCCTTTACATCCTGCTTTAAAATAACTTTCATTCAGGTTTCCTCCTTGGCTGTTATATTGGTCTTTCCACTAATCCGCTCTGGAAGCGAGCGTTTCGTAATAATGGTCAATGGCTTCCAGAAGCTTTTCTTTCGCCTCCCCGGCAGTCACACCCTTGAGCTGCGCGCCCGCCATAGTGTGATGGCCGCCGCCGCCCAGATATTCCATGACGACCTGAACGTTCAGGTCGCCCATCGAGCGGGCGGAAAGGCTGATGTCGCTGCCGGTATTATAAATGACAAAAGAGGCGTCCACCTCGTTGATGCCGAGCAGCTCGTCCGCCGCCTGCGGGGCGACAATCCGAATATCTTCAAAGTTCTGGGAACTGATGGCGATGGCGCAATTGCGGTAAATTTCAGCGTTCTGAACAAGGCTTGAACGGCGCTGGTAATCGTCCATTGTACTGGAGAAGAGCTTACGCACCGCAACGGTGTCCGCGCCGACCCGGCGCAAATAAGCCGCCGCTTCGAAAGTACGCACCCCCGTTCTGATGGCGAAGTTGCGGGTGTCCAGCATAATGCCGGAAAGAAGCGCCTCCGCGTCATCCCGGGTGGGACGGCAGCGGTCTCCGAAATACTGGATGAGCTCCGTCACCATTTCTGAAGTAGAGGAGGCAAACGGCTCGTGGTGGAAAACTACGGCATTGTCAATATGGTTGACCATCTTCCGGTGATGATCAATTACAACCACATTTTTGCACATCTTATACAGCTCGTTCGACTCCACAAACAACGGGTTGTGGGTGTCCACAACAATCAAAAGGGTTCGGCGGGTGACGTAATCCTTTGCCACGCTCGGGTGGATGAAGAGGTTGTCATTCCCGTTCTCACTCACCTTTGAAATCAGGGAAGAGGCAAGGGAACTTTCCCGATCGATTGCAATAATCGCGGGCTTACCCAGCCGCCTGATTGCCTGCGCGAGGGCGACGGCGCTGCCGACGCAGTCCAGGTCGGACGCATGGTGGCCCATAACAATCACGTTTTCGCTGGTCTCCACCAGTTCAAGGAGAGCCGTCGCAATGATCCTGCTCTTGACACGGGTGTGCTTTTCAATCCCCTTGGAAATACCGCCGTAAAAGTCGTACCCGTTGACGGTCTTGATTACCGCCTGGTCGCCGCCGCGGCCCAGCGCCATATCCAGGGACTGGCGGGCAGCCGCCTCGTTTTCGCTCATATCCTTCCCTTCACAGCCCACGCCGATGGAAAGGGTGGCCGGAACCCGCTCGTTGGCAATGATTTTACGGGTGCGGTCAAGCAAAGCAAAACGGGTCTCAACAATTTTATCAAGATGGCGCTTTTCCACCATTGCCAAATACCGGTCGTGGGACAACCGTTTGACAAAACCGTTGGTCTCAGAGAAGTACTGTTCGATGACGCCGTCGATCTCACCGAGAATCTGAGATTTTTCGCTCTCCTTGGCGTTCTGGACCAGCTCGTCATAGTTGTCTATTACCAAAATCATGACGCAGGGCCGGGAAAGCCGGTATTCCTGCGCAATATTTTTAAGCATGGTGTTGTCCACAAAATAAAGGATATCCACCGGCAGCTTGTGCGCTTCTGAATGGAACCCAAAAGCGGTGTAGTGTTTGCCGCCGTAACTCAAATCAACCCCGTTAGGCAGGTAAAAGCTTTCAACCGGCGTACGGGATATTTCATCCAGCGATGAACCGTATATATCATAATCCCCCAGGACGTTCGCTCGAAAGCTCTCGCTGTACCACAGGATTTCACGCCTTTCCCCCACCACCAGCACGGGAAGCGGAAAGCGGTTGAGGGCCTCCCGGTCAGGTGTGTCAAGCCGCTTGGCAATCTCCCCAAGCAGCCTGAAAGAATCCCGGCGGATAAACCGGAAGCGGATAACCGTCACAATGAGCATGACTGCAAACGCGCCTGCGAAAACCCAGATCCATTCGTTGCCGGAAAAAAACGAAGCGACTGTCAATCCTCCGCAAATCAGCAGCAAAACGATCAGACAAGCTTTCATTTGCCACATTTTTTTCGGATTCATTGACAGCCACCTCAATTTCTTCAGTTCTTATTCCCTATTTTACATCATGTGCGGGGGAGTTTCAATAAAATTCGGAAATTAATCGAAGAAGGGGGGATTAGATTTCCATGATGATCGGTAAAATCATTGGAGCGCGTTTGGTTTTTTTGTAAATAAAGTTGGAAAGATCGTCCTTGATCGAAGTCTTGATAACGCCCCATTCCCGCACGGAACGGGAAACGCAGTCGGCCAGAACGCCGCTGATTCGCACACGGGCTTCTTCCATCAGCTCTTCAGATTCGCGGACGTAGACAAAGCCGCGGGAGACAATATCCGGACCGGCAACCACCTCGCCGGAGGTGCCATCCATGGTAACGACCACGATGATCAGGCCGTCCTGCGCCAGGTGTTTCCGGTCCCGCAGGACAATAGATCCCACGTCGCCGACGCCATAGCCGTCTACAAAAACGCGGCCGGCCGGGACAGTTCCGGTTGTTTTCATTTCAACACCGTCCAGCTCAATTACCTGGCCAATGTCGCCGATCAGGATATTGGAAGGCGGAATCCCCACCGCCTGCGCCAGCTGGCTGTGCTTTTTCAGGTGCTTGTACTCGCCGTGAACCGGGATGAAGAACTTCGGTTTTACCAAAGAAAGCATCAGCTTCAGCTCATCTTGACAGGCATGCCCGGAAACATGGACGTCATACATTTTCTCAAAGACGACCTCCGCCCCAAGGCGCATCAATTCGTTGATGACGCGGTTGACATGCTTTTCATTGCCCGGAATCGGCGTAGCGGAGATGATGATGAAGTCGTCCGAAGAAACGGACACCTTCCGGTGTTCGCCCGCCGCCATGCGGGAGAGCGCGGACATCGGCTCGCCTTGACTGCCGGTGGTGATGATAATCAACTTGTCGTCCGGGTAGCGGCCAATCGCGTCGATATCAATCATGACGCCGTCCGGAATATGCAGGTAGCCGAGCTCAAGGGCGACGTTGACCACGTTGACCATGCTGCGGCCTGAAACCGCCACCTTCCTGCCGGAGCGGACCGCGTTGTCGACAATCTGCTGTACCCGGTGGATGTTGGAGGAAAAGGTTGCAATAATGATCCTGCGGCTTTCCGCCTGCTTGAACAAGCGTTCGAAAGACTCGCCGACCTTCCGCTCGCTCATGGTAGAACCGGGACGCTCTGCGTTGGTCGAATCCGCCAGCAGGCAGAGAACGCCGCGGTTACCGAGTTCGGCAAAACGCGCAAGGTCAATGATCTCGCCCTGGATCGGCGAAAAATCAACCTTAAAGTCGCCGGTCTGGACAATAATGCCGGCCGGGGTGTAAACTGCAAAAGCAACCGCGTCCGGGATGGAGTGGTTGACCGGGATGACTTCAACCGACATACAGCCCATCTTGATCATGTCGCGCGGTTTGATGACATTTAAATTCGCGGAGCGGAGCAGGCCGTGCTCCTTGAGCTTGCCCTCGACCAGACCGAGGGTCAGGCGGGTGCCGTAAACCGGCACGTTGAATTTTTTGAGAAGATAAGCAAGGCCGCCGATATGGTCTTCATGCCCATGGGTCAGAATGATGCCGCGGATCCGGTCCTTGTTCTTTTCAACGTAGGTAAAATCCGGGATGACGATGTCTACCCCGAGCATATCCGCATCCGGGAAAGCAAGGCCACAGTCCACAATAAACATGTCCTGCCCGCATTCATAGCAGGTCATGTTTTTGCCAATTTCATTCAAGCCGCCAAGCGGAATAATCCGCACCGGGGTTTTTCTGCGCTCTTTGGAACCGGACTGTTTTCCGCCTGTTTTTCTGCGGCCACCGGCCTGGGTATTCTGCGCCGTTTTTTTCTGGGTGTTTTCCGCACCCTTTTCTTGAGAGCCCGAAGCGGGCTTAGCCGCTGTTTTCTTCGAGGGGGTTTTCTGCTGGCCGGAGGGCCGTTTGCGCGGCGCCCTTTTCTTTTCCTGCTGCGGCTGTGCTTCTGCCGCCGGCGCGGTCTGCGCCTGTTTTTTTAATTCTTCCATAAATACCTCTTTTCAACAAATAAAAACGTTTTCATTTTCAGCGTGATTTTTCGATCAAGGACGAGTTCCCCCAAAATAGGAATGCAACAAACTAAGCAGGGCAGAAATTACCCCGCGGCGCGTTTTGCTTATTAAAAGCCGTACCTTGATTATGTAGGCAGCAAACAGAAAAAGGGTACGCAGCGTACCCTTTCCTCCTTCGTGTTTACCTGCCTGTTCCGCGTTTCCAATAAGAAAAATGAAAGCTGTGAAAAGAAACGCAAACTGCAACAAAATCTCAACCGAACATATAGATACAGTTTTAGTTTACCTGTTTCACGGAAAAAAGTCAAGCGCCCGGCCGGCAGCCCGAAAAGAAAGAGCGACCAGAGTATTAACAAAGCGGGCCCTTTTTAATCAGGTCTTCATAAAAGCCACAGAGTTCTTCTGCCGTTTCACTGTCCCGGCTTTCGGCATAAATAAAAATCCCCCTGCCGGATTTCGCCGGCCGCAGCAGCAGTTCGCCGCGTTTGTCGCGCAGGCGGACCCCTTCGCCTATCCCGCTGGACACAGCACCGATCCGTTCAAATACGTCAGAGATTTTTTCATTAATCTCCACCTGGCGTACAGCGGTCGAAAAAGCGGGTATCGCCTTCAATGCTTCCGCTAGAGCCTGTCCGCTCTCCTTGAGGTAACGCAGCACTTCTACCGCCAGAAGGAGCCCATCTTCTGCAAAGGGTTCAGCCACCGCTAAAGTCCTTGCCTGTTCGTCGGAACGGTCACAGGGGCAGGCGGCGTACCGGTAGGCCCTATGCCGGTACCGCTCCGCAAGCTCATCTACTGCGGCGAGCAGGGTGTTCGGAACTGAAACGTCCTCCCCTCTCCCGAACCGGGCGGCACAGACTAAAGCGATCAGCCGCTCATGAGGGACAAAGCCAGCCGTCTCATCAAAGACAGAGAGACGGGTGCCGTCGGCCGACAAGCCGAAAAACGGGCCGGAAGAAACATTGGCCCCCAGCCGCTCCAATACCCGGCGGAGAAGTCTGCCGGACGGCGAAAGCGGAGGTTTCAGCCGGACCGACATCCCCTCAAGCGAGCCGCCCTTCCGGACCAGGTGCGCTTCATATAGCTTGCCCATCCCGCTGAAATCCACCTCCCGGCCAAACTCGGAGGAAACGGCCCTTTTATACTCGCCCCTATTTAAAAAGCCCTCCAGCTTCCTCTCGTTTGCCCTCGTCATGGGAAGACCACCGTCCTGGCTCAGGCAGAGGGATACACGGTCGTTCTGAAGGCGGAGGTAAACGCCGAAATCACAGCCGCCCTGGCTGAGGCAGTAGCGGAATTTTGGCGCGACCCCAGCGCCGAACCGCCAGCCTTCCGCCCCAGCGGCGGCGATTCCCGAAAGGACGGCGCTTTCAAGGGCGGCAGCGGTTTCGCTTCCATCGTTTCCTACGCCGACGATACAGTTCTTTTTCAGGCTTGCAAGGGCAGAGCCGAGCGTTGCGCAAAACTGAGGGGTTACTACACTCCCCAACTCACCTTCAATTCCATCCTCTTCACAGATAATTTCCCGCACATCACCCTGCTGGAGGTTCTCCTTGAGCTCCAACCCGGCGGGAACGGTTTTGTAATCCCAAACTTTGACCCGGGGGTGGACGAACGCGCGGGAAGAGACGACTGCATGGCGGCCCACGACGGCATATTCAAAAACGCCCGCTCCGGTCTCCAAAACCGCGTCCTCACAAATAACAGCCTGGTTGACGCTGCAAAGGCTTCCCACCGTTACACCCGGCAGCAGGACGCCTCCCCGGATTTTACTGCCGCGCCCGACTGAGATATTGTCGCATAGAACGCTCCCCGCGCCGAGGGTCACCCCTTCGCCCAGGGACACATTTCCACCGATATAAACCGGCGGGTGAATTTCAACTCCCGGCGGACAGTTGACAACGTTTTCCGCGTTCCGCACAACGGAACGAACCTCGCAATCCACCTTTCCCTCCAGCATATCGCGCTGGCAGTCAATATAGCTTTTGATGTCGCCGATATCTTTCCAGTATCCCTTGGCTTCGTAGGCGTAGAGCGGCATTTTGCGGCGGAGCATCTCCGGGAAAATATCAAAAGAAAAGTCAGAGGATTTCCCGTCCGGAATCAGTTCCAGAACAGCGGGCGACAGGATATAGATACCTGTATTGGCAAGTCCGGTCACGCAGTTGAGACGGGAAGGCTTTTCCAAAAAACCCGTAATCCTACCGTTTTCACCCGACTGGACAAGGCCGTATTCCCGCGGATCCTCCACCCTGGTGACAACAAGAGTGGCGGCGGCCTTTGACTGTTTGTGGAACGCAAAAGCGGCGGTCAGGTCGAAATCGCACATCGCGTCGCCGCTGATCACCAAAAAGTCTTCGTTTACTTTCGCCGCGTTTTTCACGCTTCCCGCCGTTCCAAGCGGTTCGTCCTCATAAGCAAAGGAGAGCGGGATCCCCTTGTACTCTTCGTCCGGGAAATGAGAGGTCAGCCGGTCCGCCAGGTACATCAAGGTCAGCACAGCCCCGTCACAACCGTGTTTTTTCAAAAGGTCGAGGATATAGTCCACAACCGGCCGGCCGCAGAGGGGGGCAAGGGGTTTTGGAATCTCGCAGGTTAAGGGGCGCAGGCGGCTGCCTTCGCCGCCCGCCATAATGACAGCATACATATGAAACAGTCCTTTCCGGGTAATCCGCCTTTTTGAAAGGCATTTTTTCAAAATCTGTATTCACAAGGTGAAAGCCTTTAAATTTCGGATGCATTTTCCCCAAAGACGAGCACTTCAACGCTGCGAATACAGGTTCTTAGTATTATTGTCATTTTCTCCACTGTTTATCAGCAAAAATATGTGTAGGTTTTCTTTCATTTTATAGTGCCATTTTGACAAGTTTATGGTATACTGAAATAAGTTTAAGCTCATTTACAGATGTATTTTATCCCTGGGGGATTAAATGATGAACGCGGCAGCTTTAAAAGATGCCGCGAAAAAATTTCTGAAGGTGAAAATTGTGAACAAAAACTATGACGTCATTGTTGTCGGAAGCGGCGTGGCGGGCCTGTACTGCGCGCTCAACTTAAAGCCTGACGCCAAGGTCCTTCTCCTGTGCAAACGCCAGCTTACCCTGAGCAACTCTTCTCTGGCGCAGGGCGGCGTGGCTGCGGTAATCGACGAGGAAAACGACAGCATTGCATCCCATCAAAACGACACTCTCATCGCCGGCGGATTCAAAAACAACCCCGATTCGTTGAAGCTCCTTGTCACCAAAGGGCCGGAAGAGGTCCGGAAGCTGATCGACTACAACGTCGATTTCGACCGCGACGAGAACGGTAACATCCATATGACGCTGGAGGGCGGCCATTCCAAGCCGCGGATCCTCCACCATAAGGACTGCACCGGCCGCGAAATTGTTGAAAAGCTGATTGAAGCCGTTAAAAAGCTTCCCAACGTGACCATTATGGAAGACACTATGGTTTGCGACCTAAAAAAATCGGCACACGGGTTCAGTGTCGACGCGCTCCATGTTAAGGAAAACCGCCGCGAGGAATACTCGGCACACTTCTGCCTTCTCGCCACCGGCGGAATTGGGCGCGTTTATAAATACACCACCAACTCAAAAATTGCCACTGGAGACGGGATTGCCCTCGCCTACCGGATCGGGGCAAAGATTAAAAACCTGCACCTGGTACAGTTCCACCCCACCGCCTTTAACAATTCAAACACCCGGGAGTGCTTTTTGATTTCCGAGTCGGTCCGCGGCGAAGGCGCTTACCTGCTCAACTGCAACAAAGAGCGTTTTATGGACCGGTATGACGAACGGCTCGAACTCGCCCCGCGCGACGTCGTCTCCCAGGCGATTATCAAGGAGGAGGCCCGAACGGGCAGTTATAAATTTTACCTGGATATCACCTATAAACCGGCCGATTTTATCCGCAACCGCTTCCCGATGATCTACCAGAATCTGCTGAAAGAGGGTTATGACATGGCCAGGGACCTGATTCCTGTCTACCCCTGCCAGCACTACCTGATGGGCGGCATAGACGTGGGCCTTCACAGTGAGACAAGCATAGATGGGCTCTATGCGGCGGGCGAATGTTCCCACACCGGCGTTCATGGAAATAACCGCCTTGCCAGCAATTCCCTGCTGGAGGCACTCGTTTTCTCCAAGCAGGCCGCGCTGGACATCAACGAAAAACTGAGTGGAAACCTGCCTGAAATTGTCCCGTACAATTTCCCGGTACAGACGGATCCCAAACCGCTTCCGGCGGGTACCCGTACCGAAGTCCGCTCCATCATGCAGAAAGCACATTTTGTTGTGCCCAACCAGGCCGAGGCCCTGCGCGGTTTTGAGCGTCTGCGCGAACTCAAGCATTTCCTGGACGACGGGAACTTTGAAGTAACGCCGGACTTTATAGAGGCGCGGTCCCTGACTACCGTCGCCTACCTGATGCTCAAAGAAATGATCTGACCACGGAGGACTGAAGATGAAATTACCACAGTTTTATGTTGACGACCTGATCAAACGCGCTATTTCTGAAGATATTAATTACATCGACGTGACCACCGACTACCTTGTGCCGGAGGGAAGCGTTTCGTCCGCCAGATTAATTTCAAAGGACGAAGGCGTTGTTGCCGGGATCGAAATTGGGATGCGTGTCTTTGAGCTGCTGGACGGCAATGTGGAATACTCCATTCTGAAGCAGGACGGCTCCGCCGTTTCAAAAGGGGACGTCATCGCTGAAATCAAAGGGAGCACCGCCACCCTGCTCAAGGGAGAACGGACCGCCCTGAACCTGATGCAGCATATGTCCGGCATTGCGACTGAGACAAACAAATGCGTTAAGCTGATTGAGGGGACCCGCGCCACCATTGCGGAAACCCGCAAGACCCTGCCGGGGCTCCGGCCGCTCCAGAAATACGCCGTCGTCACAGGCGGCGGGGTCAACCACCGCTATAACCTGAGCGACGCCGCAATGCTCAAGGACAATCACATTGATGCATACGGTTCCCTCACCAAAGCGGTTGAAGCGCTCCGCTCCAAGGTGGGGCACATGGTCAAAATTGAGGTGGAGACCCGGAACCTGGAAGAGCTGAACGAAGCGCTTGCCGTAGGGGCGGACGTCATTATGCTTGACAATATGGACTGCGCCACCATGAAAAAGGCGGTCGAAATTACAGACGGGCGGGCCAAACTGGAGGCCTCCGGCAATATCACCTACGCGAATATCCGGGAGGTTGCCGAAACCGGTGTGGATATCATTTCACTCGGCGCGCTGACCCACTCGGTCAAATGCTTTGACATTTCCATGCGGATTCAGACAAAGGGATAAAGATAAAAAGCGGCACCGAATGGTGCCGCTTTTTATCTTTCCCGGCCGTCATGCGGCCATGCCCAATTATTGAAAAACATTACAAAAGGGCCCTGCCGCCGGCAGGGCCCTTTTGTTCAGCCTTGTTCAAGCCGATTCCTATCATAACGGCGGTATCGCCCGGTTGTTCCAGACAAAATAGAAACATTCTTCATCACGGCAAATTCGTACGAACTCCGATCTCGCTTTCCTCTTTGAAAACGATAAAAGGTGGTCATTTTCATGGGTACGCCGGGTTTGAAGCGCTTTTTCATACCTTACCTAAATCAATAAGTAAAAGACCGCCATAATCAGGATAGTATCCGCGCCTTCGTTGATGAGCAGCAAAAGCAGCCCAATCAGGATCAGCTGGTCGGTCTCCAGCCCAAGGCGCTTTACAAACCCTTCGAGTGCCCCGGAAGTGAAAAACGAGGGGGGCTGCTGCGGCTGCTGGTTTTGCGGCGGTCCGGAAAGCCCTACCGGCATGGCGTGATGAACAGGCGCAGGGCTATGCCCTTCCTGCCCGTTCCTGAGCGAAGAGGTTGTTCGGTGCTGCTGCTGGTTTTGACGCTGTTGATTTGAACGCTGCTGGTTCCGGTGCTCCTGTTGAGTGTTTTGTTCCTGGCGGTGCTGCCCGGAATCGGCCGGGCGCTCACTTTCCTGCTGGGCGGCGGCTCTGGCCGCATTGCTGCGCTGCAAACGCTCGTTTGCAATCCGCTGCATTTCCATTACGCGGCGGATCGCATCCTGCTGCATCGTGCGCACCTCTGTGTTGGTATAATTCCGTTCCGGCACCGTCAATCACCACCAAAAAGTTTTCCTAAAAGTCCGCTTTCGCGCAGGGCCGGCAGCAATGAAATCAGCTGCATCAGCCGCAGCGCTTCGTCCACCCGGTGCTGCCGTTCCTGCTTAAGATGGGGGCGCAGCGCGCGGATTAACGCCGTGTTTTTATCGTCGTGTTTCATGTTTTTCAAAACGTTTTGTACTTTTAAAAGCGAGCCGATGTCAATCCCGCCCAAGTCCAGACCTCCTAAATTGGGCCCGCCCTGGTTCTGCCCGGATGAATCGTCCCTGTTTAAGTTTCCGTTTTGTCCCAGCATTGAAGTAAGGGTGTTCAGATCAATTCCGCTTAAATCAGGTCCGTCATGACTTTGGCTGGATGAATGGCTCGCATTTCCATTATCATTCTGGGTTCCGTTCTGGCCAAGCATAGAACTGATGGCTCCCAAATCGAGCTGGCTGTTCTGCCCGCCCAGCATTCCTGCAATCTGCTTGAGGTTTTCCTGCCCCTCATTGCTGTTTAAAATGTCTTGCAGTTTCGCCATCAGGTCATCCATCTACTCAACCCTCCATCAGTTTTTTCAGCAGTTCCTTCGCCTGGGGCGAATCCATTAGCTTTGACGCCAGCTCCGGGTTTGAAAGCACCTGCTTGAGCTGGTCATTCCGCCCTTTGGATTGCTTCAAAAGCGCGTCCGCATTTCCGTTTTCAAGCGCTTTGCGGAGCGTTTCCGGGTCTGTCCCCAGTTTTTTCCCCGCCATTTTAAGAAGCATATTTAACTGCGCCTGCGAAAATTCATTCGCCATACGGTTATCCCTCATTTCATAAAGCTATTCCCTATATTTTATTTCTATGCTACAATATTGGTGAATAGTACCGGGAGGAATCGGCATGAGAATTGTTGCCCTGTCAGACACCCACCGTGATTTTTTTGCGGCTTTGGAAATTGTAAAACGCCACCTGATAAACGCCGACGTCTTTATCCACCTGGGCGATGGGCTGAGGGAGTGGGATGACATCCGCGCTCTCTACCCTGATAAGCGAATGCTCGCCGTCCGCGGAAACTGCGATTTTTCGTCGAACGAGCCGGCGGCAGGCGTACTTGCCTGCGAGGATGGACATAAGATATTTTATACCCATGGACACCTCTACAACGTCAAGTCCGCGCCGGATGAACTGATGCGGGCGGCCCGTGAAAAAGGCTGCGACATCGCGCTGCACGGACACACCCATACCGCCTGCGAATTTTACGAAGACGGCCTTTATCTCCTCTGCCCCGGAAGCCCTTCCTGTCCGAAAAATTCTCCGCCGGGTTACGGGATTATCGATATAACGCCCGCCGGCGTCGTCTTAAACAGGGTAGCATGGAAGCCATAAGGGGGTGGATAAATGCCAAAGCGCCTGCGTTATCACTTTGAGCCCCAAAAGGGTTGGATGAACGATCCGAACGGGCTCTGCTTTTTCAAAGGGCAGTACCACGCCTTTTTCCAACACTATCCATATGCGCCGAAGTGGGGTCGGATGCATTGGGGACACGCTGTCAGCGAAGATTTGATCCACTGGACGGAGCTCCCCGTCGCCCTTTTCCCCGACCAGCCATACGAGGACGACAGCGGATGTTTTTCAGGAAGCGCCGTTGTAAAGGACGGCCTTCTCTACCTTTTTTACACCTCTGTCTCCCATGAGCGCGGGCAGACCCAGTCGCTGGCTGTCAGCCAGGACGGCCTGCACTTTGAAAAATACGCTGGGAACCCGGTTATTGCCAAGCCGCCCGCCGAGGGGAGCCGGGATTTCCGCGACCCGAAGGTCAGCTTTTTTGACGGCTGTTACCACATGGTATGCGGCACCGGGAAGGGCGGCGTCGGAAAAGTGGTGCATTATGCCTCGAACGACCTCTGCCGCTGGGATTATCAGGGCGTCCTGATTGAAGGGGCGCAATACGGTACGGTGATTGAATGCCCGGACTTTTTCAAATCCGGCGACTGCTATGTTCTGATGTTCTCCCAGATGAACCGCCCCACCCACGCGGTCAGAATTTTAACCGGAACATTTGACGGCAAACGCTTTAAAATAGAAACCGATCAGTCGCCGGAAGCCGGCCCGCAGTTCTACGCACCCCAGAGCTTTGAAGCGCCGGATGGACGGCGGGTTGTCATCGGCTGGCTTTACGATTGGAAAAAAGAACTGGACGAGGGCGCGGACTACGCGGGCGCGCTCACCATCCCGCGTGAACTCGCCATTGACCATGACGGAGAAATTCGCCTCTTTCCGGTGCGGGAAGCCGCCGGGCTGTTGGCCGAGCAGGATGAACTGGTAAAAATTAAGGGGGATATCATTGAAATCGCTGGGAAAAGCTTCCCGCTCGCCTTGCGCGAACCGGTAAAAGATGTTAAAATCCTAAAGGACACGAAAACCGTAGAGGTGTTTCTAAACGGGGGCAAAGCCTCCTATACCCTCTGGTTTGGAAAATAAACGACGCAGAAGGAGAATCAGAATGGAACAGTACAAACAGGAATTTATAGAGTTTATGGTGGATAGTGAAGTGCTGAAGTTCGGCGAGTTCACCCTGAAGAGCGGGAGGAAATCCCCCTTTTTCATGAACGCGGGCGGCTATGTCACCGGTACGCAGCTCCGCAAACTCGGCGAATATTACGCCAAGGCAATCCATGATAATTTCGGAACTGATTTCGATGTGCTTTTTGGGCCCGCCTACAAGGGAATCCCCTTGAGCGTTGCCACTACCATCGCGTTTAGCGAGCTCTACGGCAAGGACATCCGCTACTGCTCCAACCGTAAGGAGGCCAAAGACCACGGCGCGGATTCCGGCGTTCTCCTCGGGAGCTCCATCAAAGACGGCGACCGGGTGGTCATTATTGAGGACGTCACCACCTCCGGCAAGTCGATTGAGGAAACCTACCCCATCGTCAAGGCGCAGGGCAATGTGGAAGTCATCGGGCTGATCGTCTCCCTCAACCGGATGGAAAAGGGAAAAACCGGCAGCGGAAGCGCCCTGGATGAAATCAAGGCGCTCTACGGCTTTGACGCGAAGGCGATTGTCACCATGGCAGAGGTCATTGAGCACCTGTACAACAGAGAATGCAAAGGCAGGGTCGTCATCGACGACAAGACCAAGGCGGCGATTGACGCTTACTATGAGCAATACGGAGCGAAATAGTGTAAAAACCCGCTTTTGTTTAAAAAAACAAAAGCGGGTTTAATGCGTTTTATTAAGCAGCTTATTCATCCGCATAGCTGAAGGAGAAATAAAATATGGCTGAATTCTTTCTACAGAATCTTTGGGCTGACTATCTATTTACCGCCGTTGCGGGACTAATTTTCAGCTACCCGCTTTGCCTCGTCGCATATTTACCCATAAAACCTGTCAGGAAAGAGAAAAAGCGGAAGTTCCTTTTGCTGAATCTCGGCTTTATCTTTCTCTTTTCCCTATCGGTTCCCTTTATCCCCCGCATCTTCTCTTTCCTGCTTCCCTTCATCCCCATGATGACATTCTATGCAATCCCCCTACTGGTCATTATTGAAAGAATCATTTTCGCAGCATTTCTTTTCTTTATCATGTATTTCATGGTGCGTGATAACGCGGACAACCGGAAAAAGCTTATTATAGAACTAGCCCTTCAAAGTATCCTTACCTGTGTTGGATACTATCTTTCCAGTTTGGCGCTAATCTTTTTTATTTCATTTATCATGGCAGGTTAAAAAACAAGCGGTGCAAATTAAATTGCCCCGCTTGTTTTTATGTGTTCAGACTATTTTTTCGAAATCTTCGTCCCCTGCCGGGTCTCCTCCACAATATAACCCATAGCAGTAATTTGATCGCGGAGGGCGTCCGCCTTGGCAAAATCCTTCGCTTTGCGGGCCGCCGCGCGCTCTTCCACAAGGTCCAGGATTTCCTGTGGAATCTCGTTCTCCTTCTTCTGGTAGAGCAGGCCCAGCACGCCGCACATCTCATCAAAGACCGCCTTTGCAAATGCGATCTGCTCTTTTGCAGCCAGAGTAGAACCGGAGGTCATTGTATTGATCTCCCGGGTCAGCTCAAAGAGGGCGGAGATTGCGTCGGCGGTGTTGAGGTCGTTATCCATCGCGTCGATAAACTGCTGCTTCCGGGCAAGGAGCGCCTGCTTCTCCTCTTCGGGAAATGCTCCGTCTGCCGCTTTTTCAAGGGCGTACTCCATATTTTCCTTGCAGTTGTAAAGCCGCTCCAGCGCCGCCTGGCACTGCTCGATAATCTCGGTGTTGTAGTTGATCTGGCTGCGGTAATGCGCCTGGAGCATCAGGAACCGGATCGGCTCATATCCAAATTTTTCCGCCACCTCCCGGACAGTGAAGAAGTTGCCGAGAGACTTTGACATCTTTCGATTGTCAACGTTGATATAGCCGTTGTGCATCCAGTACCGCGCAAAAGGGACGCCATTGCCGCACTCGCTCTGGGCGATTTCGTTTTCATGGTGGGGGAAAATCAGATCCTGCCCGCCGCAGTGGATGTCGATGGTCTCAGCCAGATAGTTCTTTGCCATGGCGGAGCATTCGATATGCCAGCCGGGGCGGCCTTTCCCCCACGGGGATTCCCAATAAGGCTCACCCGGCTTCGCCGCTTTCCAGAGGGCGAAGTCCATGGGGTTTCCCTTTTGCTCGTGGGCGTCAATCCGCGCCCCGGCCTGTAGATCCTCAAGCGGCATGTGGGAAAGCTTGCCGTACTCTTTAAAGGTGTCCACCTTAAAATAAACGTCGCCGTTTACCTCGTAGGCGTGGCCGCCTTCAATCAGATCCTTTACCAGCGCGATGATCATATCCATGCTCTGGGTAACCTGGGGGTGGATGGTCGCCTCCCGGACGTTCAGCCCCTGTGCATCTTTTTTGTACTCCGCGATGAACCGCTCCGAAATTTCAGAGGCAGAAACACCCTCTTCGTTCGCCTTTTTGATAATCTTGTCGTCTACGTCGGTGTAATTCTGGACAAAGGTCACCTCATAGCCCCGGTATTCCAGGTACCGCCGCAAGACGTCAAAGACGCAGATCGGCCGCGCATTCCCAATGTGGATATAGTTGTAAACCGTAGGGCCGCAGGCGTAAATCTTCGCCTTCCCCGGCTCAATCGGCTTAAACTCCTCCAGCTCTCTTGTCAGGGTGTTATAAATCTTCATGCTGTCCGTCTCCTTTTGTTTTTTTCATTTCTTTCAGTTCCAGTTCCAGGCGTTCGATCATCCCCCGCATCCGGCAGAGCTCCTGCGAGATCGGGTCCGGGATATGAACCTGGTCCATATCGCTGTCCACCTTGCGGCCATTGACCCTCACAATCCGGGCCGGAACGCCGACCGCCGTAGCGTTGGGCGGGACTTCTTCCAGCACGACCGCACCCGCGGCAATCCGGGAGTTTTCACCGACCGTAAAAGGACCGAGCACTTTGGCTCCGCTCCCGACCAAAACGTTGTTCTCAAGGGTCGGGTGCCGCTTTCCGTGCTCCTTGCCGGTACCGCCCAGCGTCACTCCCTGGTAAATGGTGCAGTTATCGCCAATCACCGCAGTCTCGCCAATAACTACCCCGCTGCCGTGGTCAATAAAGAGCCCCCGGCCAATCGTGGCGCCGGGGTGGATTTCCACCCCAGTCATAAACCGGGCGAACTGGCTGACCATTCTGGCAAGGAAAAGGCAGCGGTGCTTATAAAGCCAATGCGAAAAGCGGTAGTAAATCAGCGCATGCAGCCCCGAATAGAGCAAAAACACCTCCGCTGAATTTCTGGCCGCCGGATCGCGTTCCTTAATGGCATTAATATCATATCTGAGTCGTTTGAACATATACCCGTCCTTTCCTCCGTTCGCAGAGTTTTTTCAAAATCACCCGCAAAACAAAAACGCCCCGCAGCAAATTGCTGCGAAGGCGGTTACCGCGGTTCCACTTCGTTTTATCACTCAAGGCCACCCGTTAACGGGGGTGGGGCGCAGACGCTCTCCGCAACGCACTTCATCTCCCGGGACAGGGCCCGCTTTCAGCCGGCGGCGGCGCCTCTCTGTACTTTTCCCATTGGGAATACTACTCTTTTGCAGGTCATCACGTCTTTAAATATACCTTTTATGTATATAATATACCACAGAACCTTGCCGGTTGCAAGGCCAATTTTCCTATCCGTAAAAATAGATATCACGGGAGCGCCAGTACGGCTCTCCCATCATTTTTTGGTGTTGATGGAGGAGCGGTTTTTAACAAGATAATCCACCCCTGAAATAATGGTGAGAACCACCGCCGCCCAAAGCAGCACCTCGCTTACAAGAAAGAGCGGGAACTCCACGGGAAGGACAGCAAAATCCTTAAGAATTAGCAAAAGCATAACGCCCACCATAGCCGTCATGGTAAAAGCGGTTTTGATCTTTCCAAGGCCGCTTGCGGCAATCACGTTGCCATTGTCTACCGCAACCAGCCGCAGGGAAGTCACCAAAAACTCCCGCGCTACAATGATGACGACCACCACAGCGTCTGAAAGGCCCATCTGAACAAAGCAGATCAGGCCCGAAATCACCAGCACCTTATCGGCCAGCGGGTCTAAAAATTTTCCAAAGTTTGTCACCAGGTTCTGCTTCCTGGCAATTTTGCCGTCGAGCAGGTCGGTAAACGAAGCGACGGCAAAGACAATGAGCGCCCACAGACTGTGGAGCGGAATCGCATCCACCAGCAAAAACAGAATGAAAAACGGCACCAGAACGATACGCAGCAGCGTAAGCTTATTCGGTGTATTCACAAGACTTTCCCCCAATACGGACGGCCAATCATTCCGCCGCAACCTTAATCAACCACATGCCCAATTAAATCGTAATCCATGGTTTCATCCACTTCCACCCAGACGAAATCCCCCATTGTCAACTTTTTTTCGCTGGAAAAGAAAATTTTACCATCTATATCAGGCGCATCTGCTTCGCTCCGGCCAAAATAAACCTCGCCGTAACGGTCGTATCCCTCGGTGACCACACAGATTTTTTGTCCGATTTTCTCCTCATTATACCGGTCGTGAACCCGCATCTGCTCCAGCATGACGAGCTCGGCCCGGCGTTCCTTGACCTCTTCGGGAAGCTGGCCCTCAAAAGAGGCAGCCGGAGTATTTTCCTCCTGGGAATAGGCAAAACAGCCAAGCCGTTCAAACTCCGCTTCTTTTACAAAATTCACAAGAGTTTCAAACTGCTCTTCCGTCTCGCCGGGGAAACCGGCAATCAAGGTAGTGCGCAGCGTAATCCCTGGAACCTTTTCCCGTATTTTTTTGAGAAGCGCCAGCAGCCACTGGGCATTCCCAGTACGGTTCATGGCTTTTAGTATATCCCCATCGGCATGCTGAATCGGCAAATCCAGATATTTCGCAACCTTGGGCTCAGAGGCAATGACTTCCAAAAGCTCGTCGGTTATCCGCTCCGGATAGCAGTAAAGAAGGCGGATCCAGACAAACCCCTCAATTTTACAGAGCTCCCTTAAAAGCTCCGGCAATTTATAGGAGCCGTACAGGTCCTCGCCGTAACGGGTGGTATCCTGCGCGACAAGCACCAGTTCCTTAACGCCGTCCCGTGCAAGGCTTCTTGCCTCTTCAAGAATGGGTTCCATTTCACGGCTGCGGAACCGCCCGCGGATCATGGGGATTGCACAATAGCTGCAGCAATTGTCACACCCTTCTGCAATTTTCAAATAAGCGTAATAAGGCAGGGTGGTCAGAACGCGTTCCCCTTCCAGAGGCAACCGCCCTTTTTCCTCCATGCAGACCGGCTGTTCGCCCTGCATGACACGGTCAAGCACCGCACAGATATCCCCGTTGCAGCCAATTCCAACCACAGCGTCCACTTCCGGGATTTCCTTGAGAACCTCTTCCCTGTAGCGCTCCGCCAGGCAGCCGGTGACGACCACATGCTTGATCCGCCCTTCGCCCTTCAGGGTACAGAAGTTTAAGATTTCATCAATTGACTCCTGCTTTGCGCTTTCAATAAATCCGCAGGTGTTGATGATCGCGATATCCGCCAGAGCCGCGTCGCCAATCAGTTCATACCCGGCATTTTTCAGCCGCCCGAACAGGAGTTCGGCATCAACCTGGTTTTTGGGACATCCAAGGGATACAATTCCAACTTTTACTGCCATAAATTTTTCAAATCCTCTTTCGTAACACAATTTTATGGGGAAGATATGGGAAACATTCCAGGTTATTCTTCCCACTCCTGTTCATCCACTTCCGCGGCCGGATACTCGTCGAGCACCTGGCGGATGTTCGAATAGCTGTGCCCCAGCCGCATCAGAGCGGCAATGGTTTTTTTCCGGCCTTCCGGCGTATCCAGGTTTCTCCGATACTTTTTTTCAATCAGCTCCCGCAGGGGTTCCAGTGGGTCGCTTTCAAAAGCCGCTTCTTCCAACGCGGCGTCAATAATTTCGTCAGAGAGGTGCCTGCGCCGCATTTCCTGCTTGGCGCGGAACGCCCCATATCGCTTGACGGTTAAAAGAGAGCGGGCCAGTTTGCCGGCATACTCCCCGTCATTTACAAACCCAAGCTCCTGCATTCTCACAACCGTTTGGAGAGCAACTTCCTCGCTTACATTTTTGGAAAGCTTTTCAAGCAGTTCCCCCGCCGAATAGTCGCGGCTTGAAAGAAGATAAAAAGCGCGCTCCCTGGCGCGGCGGCGCTCCGCCTGCTCCAGCGCGCGCGCAAGCGCTTCTTCCCCCACCTCAAGGCCGGGCTGGAAGCCAAAATCCGCAAGGACTTCAGCGTCCAGGATATTCCAATATTCCCCGTCGACCTCAACCCTGTAACGGGTTCCCTTGACGCGGGTGATTCCGGTGATTTTCATTACGACTCAAAATCAGCTTCGTCAGCTTCCACCGCAACGGATTTTGCCACGGTTTCACCGGCTTTGGCGGCAGATGCTTTCTCAACCGGCGCCGTCTTTTCTACGGGGGCGGGAGCTGGAGGCGGCGTCAGCGCTGCCCGCTGGGCCGCTTCCTTTTTAGCCTTTTTCGAACTCATCACCAGCTGGTCCTTGTTTTCCATAATCTTTTTAAAGAGTTCTTCTTTCAGCTCGGGGTGATTCTTGATATACTCCTTGGTGTTGTCGCGGCCTTGCCCAAGCCGATCGCCGTTATAGCTAAACCACGCGCCGCTTCGGTTGATAATTTCAAGCGCTACGCCAAGGTCGACGATTTCGCCTTCCATTGAACAGCCCTCGCCGTACATAATGTCGAACTCAGCCTCTTTAAACGGAGGCGCAACTTTGTTTTTGACGATTTTACAGCGGGTGCGGTTGCCTACAATTTCACTGCCGCTCTTGAGCGCCTCCCCTTTGCGGACCTCGATCCGGACAGAGGAATAAAACTTCAGCGCCCGGCCGCCCGGCGTCGTCTCCGGGTTGCCATAGACCACACCTATTTTTTCACGAACCTGGTTAATGAAGATCGCCACACAGTTAGACTTGCCGATAACGCCGGTGAGCTTACGCATCGCCTGGGACATCAGCCTGGCAAGAAGGCCCACATGGGTATCCCCCATCTCGCCGTCAATTTCGGCCTTAGTCACCATAGCGGCAACCGAGTCGATGACGATGATATCAATTGCGCCGGAGCGCACCAGCGCTTCCGCAATTTCAAGGGCCTGCTCGCCGCTGTCCGGCTGGGAGACCAAAAGGGAATCAATATCCACTCCCAGCGCTTTTGCATAGACCGGGTCCAATGCGTGCTCAACATCAATAAACGCGGCTTCGCCGCCCAGTTTCTGCGCCTGCGCCACCGCCTGGAGGGCAACCGTTGTTTTACCGGACGACTCCGGCCCGTAAATTTCGACAATTCTTCCGCGCGGCAAACCGCCGATTCCAAGGGCAATATCCAACCCAATAGATCCAGTGGGAATACTTTCCACATTCAGCGTAGAGGTCTGCCCAAGCTTCATCACGGCCCCCTGGCCGAACTGTTTTTCTATCTGCGCAATCGCCGTTTGAAGCGCTTTCTGTTTCTCCGTCATGCCAGAAGCTGTCTCCTGTTTAGTGGTTTTGACTGCCATGATGAATCTCCTTTCAACGAGACGGCCTTTGAGCCGTAAGTACCCTAATTATACCACAGACATCCCTGTAGGTGCAAATGTTTTGATAGCCGTTCCGGCCGAGGATCCCAGCCACATCTTCTTCCTGCCCCATTCCTATTTCAAAGGCCAGCATTCCGCCCGGCTTAAGCCTTTCAAGCCATTGTTGAGCCACCGCGCGGTAGAACAAGAGGCCGTCTTCATCCCCGTAAAGCGCGGTTTCCGGCTCGTATGAAACTTCTGTCTGAAGGTCTTCCATATCCTCCTTCGTCAGGTAGGGCGGGTTGCAGACAATCAGGTCAAGCGGCTCAGCCGGTTCCAAAAAGCCGCCTTCCAATACATCACCCTTCACAATCCGCACATCGGCCTTGTTCAAGGCCACGTTGCGGCGAAGGTAGGTAAGCGCCGCATCGTATTTTTCAACCGCGTACACTTTGGCGGCTTCAAATTTCAAAGAAATCGCCACGGCAAGGCATCCACTCCCGCTGCACAGGTCGGCGACAACAGGCTGCCCGCAGTCACAGCGGTTTAAGTAACGCAGGGCAACGTCGCAGAGTGCCTCGGTATCCGGGCGGGGAATCAAAACGCCCTCGCCCACTTCAAAGGGGAAAGAATAAAACTCCCATATCCCCGTTATGTACTGCAGCGGATACCCCGTCAACCGCTTTTCCACCGCTTCGTACGCCAGCTGTTCCTGTCGGGCGGACGCCTCCAGTTCACCGCAAAGGAGGATATTCTGGTAATCAATCCCCAAAACGCCTTCAAACAAAAAACGCGCCTCTGCTGCGTAAGACTCTATCCCGCCGCTTTTCAGCCGTTCCCTCACCTGCTGGTAGAGCCGCCTTACGGTCATCGCCACATTACCAACGCCCTTCCTCTCTGTCTTCCGGCAAAACCGGCTCAAGCGCCGCAATCGCCACGCTGAGCTGTTCTTCATCCGGCTCGTTCGTAGTGATCCTCTGCAACCACATCCCGGGGGCGGAAATAATCCGCGTTACAATATTGTCGTACCGGCCGGCCAGCCGGATGAGCTCATAGGCAAACCCTACAACCACCGGCAGCAGACCGATTTTTAAGAGAGTGCGGATGAAAAGGTTGTCCCACGATACCACAGAAAAAACGATGATACTCAAAATCAGCACAATAATCAAAAAGCTAGTGCCGCAGCGCGGATGAAAACGGCTGTGCTTTTTCGCATTTTCAGGGGTGAGTTCCTCGCCGGCCTCATAACAGGCGATGGTTTTATGCTCTGCCCCGTGAAACTCGAACACCCGACTGATCTCCTTCATCCGGGAGACTAAGAACAGGTAGAGAACAAAAATGGCAATTTTTATAACGCCTTCAATAACCCCCTGCAAATAACCGACCCCGAGCAGCCCTCCGAAAAAGCGGGCGATCAGCGCCGGAAGATAAATAAAAAGCCCAATAGCCAGTAAAACGCCAATTACTGTCGCAGCCACGGTTGTAACCTGAAACAGGCGGTTCATAGCCATTTCGCCGAAGCGGTTTTCCAGAAACCGCTCAAAGCGCCCCGGCTGTTCATCCTCTTCCTCCGCCATCCCGCTCTTTTCAGCCGATTTCATCAGGCATTTATATCCCATTACAAGGCTCTCAATTAAATTGACAACACCCCTGACAACCGGGAAGCGCAGGAACAGGTTCCGTTTTTTTACAGCCTTGACGTCCCACGTTTCCACATCAATTGTCCGGTCGGGCAGCAGCACCGCCATCGACGCCTTATCAATCCCGCGCATCATCACGCCTTCAATCAGCGCCTGCCCTCCAATTTTCGTTTTATACCCCGTCTCTTTTTTTCTCAATCCCATACCTCTTTTCCCGCCCGGCTAAACAGTCTCAGGCGAACGGTCTTTTCCCATGGCGGGCAGGGTTATGGTCACTGCAGTGCCTGTGCCCACCTGGCTTTTAATAGACAGCGTCCCGCCGTGAAGCGACACAATTTCATTTGCAACCGCCAGCCCGATTCCCGAACCCCGCCTGGTCGTGTTCGCTTTATAAAACTTCTGAGTGACGTGGGGGAGGTCCTCCCTTGGAATTCCAACCCCCGTATCGCTGACGGTAATTTCCACCATCCCCGCCTGTTCCATGACGAATACACGGATTGTATCGCCCTTGTCGGTATATTTCAAAGCGTTGTCAATGACATTGATGAACACTTGGCGGAGGCGGTTCCGGTCCCCAAAAACAAAGGGAAGAACCTCCGGCTCATCATATATAAAGTTTTTTTCTTCTTTTTTTGCTTTGGCCTGGTACATCAAAACCGCATCCCCCAGCTCTGCAAGGAGATCCATTCTGGTTTTGACAAGGGTCAGCCGCCCGCTTTCCATCCTGGAAAAGTCGAGCAGCTCCTCCACCATGGAGGAAAGGCGGTCGGTTTCGCTCAGGATAACATACATCCCTTTTTGAAGCATCTCCGTATCACCCGGGGCGGTAGAGGCAAGCGTTTCCCCCCAGCCTTTGATTGCCGTCAGAGGCGTGCGCAGCTCGTGTGAAACCGACGAAATAAAATCATTTTTGACCTGGTTTGAGTTCTGAAGCTCATCCGCCATGTAGTTGATGATGTCGCTGAGCTCCCCCAGCTCGTCATCGCTCTTTTTCTGAATTCGCACACTCAGGTCGCCGGAGGCGATTTTCCGGGACGCCGCGCCGACTTCCCGGATAGGAATCACAATTGATTTGACGAAATACAGCCCGGACATGACAACGAACAAAAGAATTAAAAGGCAAAAGGCCGTAAAAATCAGAACCGCTATAATCAGCTGGTTGTCGACTTGCTGCAGCGACACCATAAAACGCAGGGCGTTAAATTCCCCGTTGATAACCGGGAGGAGGACGGTAATCGCCATTACCTTTTCCCCGCTTGCCATCTTCCCAACGTAATACCCTTTTCCGCTTTGTGAGGTGACAGCTTCGGAATAATCGGGCATATCCAGCGTATCGAGATAGCTAAAGCCGCTTGAAGTCAAAATTACCTGACCGCTGTGATCCAGAGCCATCAGCTCCATCTTATCCCGGTCTGAAAAGGTTTCGACAATGTTGCGAACCTCAGTGGTGATATCCACATTCGGGTCGTCCATCAGCCTGGTGACCAGGCTGGAAACCAGGCTTACCTTACTCTCCAGCGTCTGACGGGTACTCTGGTAATAATAACTGCTGATCGCCAGAGCGAATCCGACGTCGAGCACAATCAGCACCACTACGATGATGCTCAGGCCATTGATCAGCCACCGGTGCGTGATGCTCTTCAATGAATCAATCTCCCTTCGGAAGGCCTTTGTTTCATGCGTTCCATTTGTATCCAAAGCCCCAAACCGTTTGAATATAGGTCGGGTTGGAAGGCTCGTCTTCAATCTTCATCCGCAGGCGGCGGATATTGACGTCCACAATCTTATCGTCGCCGTCGTAACTATCTCCCCAAATTTCATTGAGGATACGGGCACGGTCAAGCGCGACCTTCTGGTTGCGCAGGAAGAAATCCACAATCTGGTACTCCACCTGGGTCAAGTCGACTACCTCGCCGTTTTTGGTAAGCTGACGGCTTTTTCTGTTGAGGACGAACGGGCCCGATTCCATTATTTCATTCTGGGAGCCGTTTATCATATGGACACGGCGGTATACCGCATCCACCCGTGCCACAACCTCTGAAGGGCTGAAAGGCTTGGTAACATAGTCGTCCGCCCCGAGCATCAGACCCCGGACTTTATCCATTTCCTGGGTCTTGGCGGTCAACATAATAATCCCAACAGTGCTGCTCAGCTCCCTTATTTTTTTGCAGACGGTAAAGCCGTCTATTCCGCCCATCATAATATCCAGGAGAACCACGTCGTAGTCCCCGCCGTTTTTTTCAAACAGTTCCAGTCCCTCTTCCCCGCTTGAGGCTGCCGTTACGTCATATCCGGAACGCTGCAGGTTGATCACGACAAAATCGCGGATTGCATCTTCGTCTTCGCAGATCAAAATTTTTCTCATGAAATCATTCCTTTCTCGTTTTATCATTACAGAATTATTGAAAAACACTTAAGAAGCTCATCTTTTGAAAGGCGATATTCGCTGCTGGTATCAATATTGATTTTTGCCATATAGGTAATCTGGCCAACGGATGAAAGCCGGAAAAAGCCCTGTTTCAGCCCGGTCTGCTCTACGTCTGACCTCTGGACGGTACGGATCTGGAGCAGGTCCTCGCCCTTTTTTCCGGAAGGGTTGTTGAGGTAAAATTTCACTTCGTTCTGGTCCATTATAAACTCGGCTGAGACCGCTTCTTTCCAGCTTTCCGGTACGGTCAGCCGGTATCCGTCAGACGCGTTGATGAAGGTTGTCTCCGTTACGGTAAAGCCGCCCTCCGCATAGACAAGCCAGTCGGTGTAATACATTGCTTCCGGGTCCAGCTCCTGGTAGCCGGGCATTAAGACGGTGCTGGGAATTTCAACAATGCCGTCTCCATTTACATCCGAGCAAAACATCTCCTGCTCCCGCAGCGTTCGTGAAACCATATTCGTTTTGCCGTCATAGGTCGCATTGACAAGCTTTCCGTCTTTAATCATCAGAATCTGGGTGCAAAGCCCCATGTAGGCGTAGCCGTCCAAAAAGAGAGCCGGCTGTGCCGGTGTAACATTCCCGGACTTGACAAACTCGTAACTGTAGACCTCGTCATACATTGGGACCGAATCCTCTACCCGGTAACCGCCGCTGTTCCACGCCACGAGCATGGCCTCTTTTTGATCCACGCCGGTATCGCCGACAAAAATGAGGCGGCTTTCATCTGATCCGGGCAGCCCGAGGAGAGAAAAAATATCGTATTCAAACTCGTTTTGTCCTTCCAGCATCCCCGAATCGTACCGGTAAATGGTAAATTTCTTTTTTTCGGCAGAGCCGCGCTGGTATCCAACAATAATGTTTGTCTCACCATTCGGGCCGAAATTGCCAAATTCAACCCTATCTACCTCAGAACCGCCTCCTGCAATATCACAGGCCGATACCCAGGTGCCGTCGTCACGCTGATCCAGAACATTAATCCGCAGCTCCGTAGTGAGATTGGCCTGCAGACCGGACTGGTAAAAAACAATTGCCTCTTCTGTCGGTTCATTGTCAATATCTTTGATGATAAATGCGGAACGGTAATTCCCGTTCTGCGGATAACGGAGCTGGATATTAGACCCCACCTGCTTTTTCAGCGCCTCATATATATCGTTCTGCCGCGCGGTAAGACTCGGCGGCGACAGCACGCCCTCCAAACTCATAAGACTGTCGCAGCCGCTCAAGGGCAATGTAAAAAACAACGCGGCCAAGGCCGTTAAAAAACGTTTCATAAAACCTCCGGTTTTTGGTATCCGCCTTTATACTGCGGGCCTTTATGAAAATTATTTCTCTCTCGGCTTAAAATAGAACAGCCGGGCTTCTTTGCTTTTATGAAACCGCCTGAAAAGCCGTTCGGCCACCCAGCAGATGAACATTCCCAAAAGGCCGCCCAAAAAATTCAGGATGACGTCGTCAATATCGCTGGCCCCTGTTTTGAATACATACTGCAAAACCTCTACCATCACCGGGACGGCAAGAAGGATCAGCACCCTGAAAAAGAAGTGGATTTTATGGGAAAAAACGGAGAGATAAAAGCCGAGCGGTGTAAAAATAAGCACATTGCCGGCCAGGTTTAAAATTTTAACGCTGTCGCTCAAAACCGTGGTGGTCAGGTACATTTCAATTGTTTTGAACGGCACCAGGTTGACGCTGCGGTACTCGTAGCCGCGGTTGGCAGAGCCGAAAAACAGCAGGGCGATCAGCGATAGGATATAAATGACGAAAAAGACAATGCTCGCCACCTTAAAAAATTCTTCAAACCTCTGCAGTCTGCGCTTCCGGTCAATCAGCCGGGCGGCGGAACAGACAAAGACCGGTGCAAGCCAGTTGACCGCAAGCATCAAAAAAGTCTTGTTCTCAATTCCCACCTGCATGTCCATTAAAAAGTCCAGCAGCACGACAATTGAGGCAACCCCGCAGATCGTCGTTGTAAAAACGCCGCAGCGGTCATAGCTGCGATTATACAAAAGCAGTGCCGCCGTAATAACGGCGCACAGCACAAAAGACACCACCAAGCTTACAATGGTATCGGCAAAAGACATCATCGCTATTTCCGCCAGGACATACGCCATTCCCACTACGCACGGGAACGTTGCGCTCTTCATCCACGAATTCTGCATTTCCCACGTCCACCAATCTATCACAACGGCCGCTGTATAAAAACGGCGCCAAAAGTTTGACTCTTAGGTTCCCGGTCAAAAGAGACCCACGGCTTTTTATCCGCAGACGCCGAAAAAGCCGTTTGACCGTTTAATTTTTTAACCTGTGATCTCGCCTCATCCGCCGCACAAAAGCCAAGTTTCTTTACCCATGCAACAAAAAACAAATATGTTGCACCTGTCAAGGCAGATCCAAATGTATTTTTTATTTTACCATAGTTTCAAAAGAAATACCACTGTTTTGAGAATTCGGGGCAGAAGATTTGACGCTTTAAAAAGCCCAAAAAAGATTGACACTGCCATAGCGCAATGTTACGATAAAAGAAAGGGCAAAATCAACCAATCCGCCGCTCTTTTAAGCGGATTAAAGGGGGCCTCGCCGTGAAAAAATATATCATTGCGCTGGATCAGGGAACGACCAGTTCCCGCGCCATTCTATTTGACAACGAACAGAATATCGTCCAGATTGCGCAGAAAGAACTGACTCAGTTTTACCCGCAGCCCGGCTGGGTGGAGCACGATCCTATGGAGATTTATTCTTCACAGGCCGCTGTCATGACCGAAGTCCTGCTCCAGGCGGGAATCCCAATCGAAGAGGTCGCGGCAATCGGAATCACAAACCAGCGGGAAACCGCCGTTATCTGGGATAAACAAACAGGCCGGCCGATTCACAACGCCATTGTCTGGCAGTGCCGGCGCACGGCGGAAATTTGCGAGCAGCTCAAAGCGGACGGACATGAGCCTTATATCAAAGAAGCTACCGGTCTGCTGGCGGACGCCTATTTTTCAGGCACCAAAATCAAATGGCTGTTGGACAATGTTCCAGGCGCCCGGAAACGGGCGGAGAACGGGGAGCTGCTTTTTGGTACGGTAGACAGCTGGCTCGTCTGGAAAATGACTGGGGGAAAGGTACATATTACCGATTATACCAACGCCTCGCGCACCATGCTTTTCAACATCAAAACCCTTTCCTGGGATGAAAAAATGCTTGAAATCCTTGGGATTCCACGCTGTATCCTTCCGGAAGTGCGCAGCAGCAGCGAGGTGTACGGCACCGTTAACCTTTTCGGCTGTGAAATCCCAATTGCGGGGATTGCCGGGGACCAGCACGCCGCCCTGTTTGGGCAGACCTGCTTTGAACCGGGGGACGCAAAAAACACCTATGGCACCGGCTGTTTCCTGCTCATGAACACCGGGGAGGAACTCTGCCGCTCCAAAAACGGGATGCTGACCACCATTGCAATCGGCTTGCCTGGCAAAGTGCAGTACGCCGTTGAGGGGAGCATCTTTGTAGGCGGTGCGGTCATCCAGTGGCTGCGGGATGAACTGCGGTTCATCTCCGAATCGGCCGACAGCGAATACTTTGCCCGGAAGGTCGGCGACAACGGCGGTGTTTACATTGTCCCCGCCTTTACAGGGCTTGGGGCGCCCCATTGGGATATGTACGCCCGGGGAGCCATCTTTGGACTGACACGCGGAACGGGGCGCAACCACATCATCCGCGCGGCGCTTGAGTCAATCGCTTATCAAAGCAAAGAAGTGCTGGACGCCATTGTTGCCGATACCGGTATCCCCGTGGGAGAACTGCGGGTCGACGGGGGTGCGAGCGCCAACAATTTCCTGATGCAGTTCCAGGCCGACCTGCTGGGCCTCTCTGTCCGGCGGCCGATGATCCGGGAAACGACCGCCCTTGGTGCCGCCTACCTGGCAGGGCTTGCGGCAGGGGTCTGGAAAGATACCGAAGAAATCAAACGCCAGTGGACGCTGGATAAAATGTTCCTGCCGAATATGGAAGAGGAAACGCGCGCCCGGAACTGGGCCGGCTGGCAGAAAGCCGTGAGCCGGAGCAAAGGCTGGGCGGAATAGGTGTTTCCACCAATTACAGTAAGGATGTGTCACATGAAAGAATTCGAAACAATCGGGTTTGGGCCCGCCGATATCCTCATACCGGGCCAAGCCGTTGACCTTAAGAAATGGTGCGTCGTTGCCTGCGACCAGTATACCTCTGAGCCGGAATACTGGAAAGAAACCGAAGCCATCGTGGGGGATGCGCCCAGTACTCTCCGCCAGGTTTTCCCGGAAATATACTTGGGACAGCCGGGATTTGAGGGGCGAATCGCTTCCATTCAGAACGCCATGCACCGTTATTTGAATGAAGGGGTCTTTACAGAGTACCCGCAGGCACTGATCCTCACCCGCCGCACCCAGGCGGACGGAAAAATACGCACCGGCCTGATGGGCGCGGTCGACCTGGAATTGTACGATTACAACAAAGGTTCCACCTCCCCGGTGCGGGCGACCGAAGGAACCGTACTGGAACGGATTCCCCCCCGCGTCAAGGTACGCAAAGACGCGCCGCTCGAACTGCCGCACATTATGCTGCTGATTGATGATAAGGAGAAATCCGTCATCGAACCGCTGTCCGATAAACGGAGCCGCTACCAAAAAATCTACGAAACCGAGCTGATGCAAAACGGCGGCAAAGTGGAAGGGTATCTGGTCGACCCCGGCGATTACCCTGCTGTTTTGAACGCCTTCAAAGCACTGGCCGACCCCGCCGGCTTTACCCGCCGTTTCTCCAAGCCCGCCGGCGAAAATCTTGTCTTCGCGGTCGGAGACGGCAACCATTCCCTCGCAACTGCAAAAGCCTGTTACGAGGCCCTGAAAGAAAAAGATGGAGAAGCCGCCCTCTCCTCCCCTGCGCGGTACGCGCTGGTTGAGCTTGTCAACCTTCACGACCCCTCGCTGGAATTTGAGGCGATCCACCGGGTGGTTTTCGATGTCGATCCGGAGCATCTCCTTACCGAGCTCAAAAAAAAGCTCAGCGCGGTTTCCGGCAAAGGCGAAGGCCACACCTTTACCTGCCTTTATCAGGGAAAACGGGAGAAATTGACGGTACCGCATCCGAAAGCGAATTTGGCGGTCGGAACCCTCCAAAACTTTCTTGACGATTATCTTGCTGAATTCGGCGGCAGAGTGGACTACATCCACGGCGCCGAAGTTACAGAGCGCCTTGCAAACGCTCCGCGATCTATTGGTTTTCTTCTGCCGGACATGCTAAAAAGCGAGCTTTACCCAACCGTTGTTCTTGACGGTTCGCTGCCCCGCAAAACCTTCTCAATGGGGCATGCGTGGGATAAACGTTATTATTTAGAAGCGCGGAAAATAAAATAGGCTGAACTTGCGAAAACAACCCCGCCGTCCTGTTAAAGGACGGCGGGGTTGTTTTAAATATCGGCCGACTGTATTTCCGGTACTTCTTCTACAAGGGCAAGAACATCCGAAAGGGAGTAGGATGCAGGGTATTTGACATAAAGCTTGACAAAAAGAATATCCCCGTCCTCCCGCTTAATTTTTGCGCTGACAATTTCAATTTTTTCCTCCCGAAATCTCTCGAACAGGGAGGAAAAGGCAGCCTCCCCGCCGGACAATTTCACTGTAATCTGTTCGACCGCCGGGGATTTGATAAAGCGGAATTTATGGTGAAGCAGGAGTTGGGACCACGAACCTAGACGCCGTATACAGACCGTATTTGCCGGGCTTAACCACAGGCTATCCCATTGCCGCAATTTGGGCCTGCACCTTCTTGGGAAGAGAGGCCAGAACCAGACGGTGGGATTCGTCCATCATTTCGCAAAGCAGATCCTCCGGTACGGTGCCGTCCAGCCGGACGGAATTCCAGTGCGCCTTGTTCATGTAATACCCTGGGATGACGGCCGGATACTGCCCGCGGTAAAATTCGCCCTTTGCGGGCTCCAGCTTCAGGGTGAGGAGCGGTGGATCCATATCCCGCACAAAAGCGGCATACAGCTTACCCCGTACCATATAGCGGTCCCATCCCCATTCTTCCTTAAAATCCTTTTCAGCCCCGGACATTGATAACAGGTAGTGATCCAACCAGCCGTAATCCGTCATTTTGGTTCCTCCGTTCATCTGTTTATATTATATACCATGAATTAAACCGCCTTGTGTAATACTATCAAACCAGTGTTAAATGTTCCCAGCCGCAGAACGAATGCTTTAATTAAAATAACCGTATCAGTCCCGCAAGACAGGTTTGGCCTTTTTACAATTCGCCCTTGCTTTCAAAGGAGCGGCGTGAGATTATTTAGCCAGAAACGGCTGACTGCCGCTACCAGAAGCCGCAATGATCTCTCAGCTGTCGCAGGCCGCGCCTGCGCTTACGGCGTGAGGTTATCATAACATTTTCACTTTGCCTGATACAGGGTACATTTTCACAAATCCGGAAACCGGGTTGTTGACTTTTTGCAAAACAGTGTTATCATAATAAGAGATAAACAAAAGCGTGGAAAAGGACACGGCAGTTTTTCCGTCCGCCAGAGAACGCCGCCTTGGGCTGTGAGCGGCGCCGGAACGGGACTTTTTTGCCACCACCTTGGAGCGTGCGGCAACCGGAAGGCCGGCATAACCGCAACGGAGTTCCCCGTTCTCCGTTATCAAAAACTGCAAGCGGCAGGAAACTGCAATTTGGGTGGAACCGTGGAGCTATACGCCCCATCCCATGAAGTCATGGGATGGGGCGTTTTATTTTCCGCGCTTTACAAAACACAGAATAACCGCCCGTTTCCAACGGTTTTTTCAAGAAAGGAACGTGAAAACATGATCAAGGTCACACTAAAAGACGGCACTGTCAAGGAATTTGAAGCCGGTATTTCGGCAGCTGACGCCGCAAAAGACATCAGCATGGGGCTCTACAGGGCTGCCTGCGCCGCTAAAATCAACGGGGAGGCAGCCGACCTGCGCACCCCCTTGAACGGGGACTGCGAGCTCGAAATCTGCACTTTTGACAGCCCGGAGGGAAAGCACGCTTACTGGCACACCACCGCGCATATCCTGGCGCAGGCGGTTCAGCACCTTTTCCCAGACGCCAAGTTCGGAATCGGCCCGGCTATCGACAGCGGGTTTTACTACGATATGGATCTCCCACGCAGCCTGACTCCGGAGGATTTTTCGGCGATTGAAGCCGAGATGAAAAAAATTATTAAGGCGGATATCCCGCTTACCCGGCGGGTAATCCCCGCCGCCGAGGCATATGAATTCATGAAGGAACGCGGGCAGGACTATAAGCTTGAGCTGATTGAGGAACACGCCGGAAAAGGCGAGGATATTTCGCTTTATGAGCAGGGCGATTTCACCGACCTCTGCGCCGGCCCCCATCTTCTTTCCACCGGGCGGGTCAAAGCGGTTAAAATTACCAATGTAACCGGCGCTTACTGGCGCGCGGATGCGAACAACAAGATGCTTCAGCGTCTTTACGGTATCTCGTTCCCGAAAGCGAGCGAGCTGGACGCCCACCTCGCCATGCTGGAGGAGGCTAAAAAGCGTGACCACCGCAGATTAGGTAAGGAACTGGAGCTTTTCACCATTATGGACGAAGGCCCTGGCTTCCCCTTCTTCCTGCCGAAAGGAATGGTCCTCAAAAACCTGCTGATCGACTACTGGCGCAGGATCCACAAGGAGGCCGGCTACCAGGAGATCAGCACCCCTATGATTCTTTCCCGCACTCTTTGGGAACAGAGCGGCCATTGGGGCCATTATGAAAAGAACATGTACACCACTGTCATCGACAACCAGGATTTCGCCATCAAGCCGATGAACTGCCCGGGCGGCATTCTTGTTTATAAAACCAAGATGCGTTCCTACCGCGACCTGCCGCTGCGAATGGGCGAGCTCGGCGTTGTCCACCGCCACGAGCTTTCCGGCGCGCTTCACGGTTTGATGCGTGTGCGCTGCTTTACGCAGGATGACGCGCATATCTTCATGACGCCCGATCAGATCAAGGATGAGATCAAGGGTGTTGTCCGGTTGATTGACAAAGTTTACCAGACTTTCGGATTCCAGTACCACATTGAGCTTTCTACCATGCCGGAGGACCACATGGGCGACGATGCGCAGTGGGAGCTTGCGACCGAGGCTCTCCGTGACGCGATTACTGAACTCGGCTACAACTATGAGGTCAACGAGGGCGACGGTGCGTTTTACGGGCCGAAGCTCGACTTCCATCTGACCGACTGCATCGGGCGCACCTGGCAATGCGGCACCATCCAGCTCGACTTCCAGCTTCCGGAACGCTTTGAACTGGAATACACCGGAGCGGACGGCGAACGCCACCGCCCGATTATGATCCACAGGGTAGTGTTCGGCAGCATCGAACGGTTCATCGGAATTCTGACTGAGCATTTCGCCGGGGCTTTCCCGCTCTGGCTCTCCCCGGTTCAGTCCAAGGTTATCCCGATTAGCGAAAAACATCTGGAATACGCAAAACAGATTGCGGCAGAACTCGAAAAAGCCGGTATGCGGATTGAAACCGACGAACGCAATGAAAAGGTTGGTTACAAAATCCGCGAAGCGCAGCTTGAGAAGGTGCCCTATATGGTCATCGTGGGTGATAAAGAGGCCGAAAGCAAAACAGTTTCTATCCGCGACCGCAGTGAGGGTGACCTCGGCTCCATGAGTCTTGATGCGTTTCTCAAGAAATACCACGAATCCCTTTAAAAAAATAATAAAAACGCTCCGGAATCTACCGGAGCGTTTTTATTTTGCCTATTCCTCCAGCGCCTCAAACCACCCCTGAACCATTGCTTTCCCCTCAGAAGACGGGGTAAAAATTTTGGTCTTTTTTTCTTCACGGTAGCTTCCGGCCAGCTGCTGACAAGTTACTTTTTCCTCTTTGATCCGCGCCAAAAAACGGATTGCTTCTTTCCGCACCGTATAATCGTAATTTGTCAAATTGGTCTGCATGGAGTTGCTCAACTGGTCGAAAAGATCGTCGGTCCGTGAGAGGATTCCCTCAGAAAAGCGCTGTTCCAGCCCAGCTTCCAAAAACGCCGCCTGTTTCTTCAGCCGCGCTTCTTCAGACAGTTCAACCATCAACGGGCTGTGCCAATAATCAATCACTTTATTCCCCCCCAAAAGCTGCAGCCCCTCTACTAGCCGGACGGATTCCCCAGTTTCATCCTTATATTCCACCGTTTGTTCCACCCGGTATTCAATTCCGCCGACCTGGTCTATCAGATCAGCAAGCGCCTTTTCATTACACTTAATGTAACGGTCCACCTGAATGAAGAAGGCGTTCTGAACCCCGGCACAAACCATATCGACGCCGCCGTACTCATAGAGCTGAGAAAGCGTTCCCGTTTTAATGTTTACCGTGGCCTCAAGCTCCGGTGGAAGCGGAACAAAACGAATTACCCGCTCCTCCGGACAAAAGCGCAGAAGGGTGAAGCGGTCGGGGGACTTAACATCATCCTCGCCGCACATTAAGAGAAGGGTGAGGTTATCCTCGCTCACAGGCTGGTATTCAGGCTCCCCCGCAACCGATTGCTGGGAGGAATCTACTGGGGTAAAAAGGCCGGTGAGAGCCGCAATTCCCGAACTGATGAGCCCAAGAACCGCCATTGAAAAAAGAAACGTCACAATAAAAGCTTTTATCCCGATATGTTTTGGTTGAGACATAGGTTTCTTCCCGCCCTTTCATATAATGAAAGTATGGACAAAACCCGCAAAAAAATACAGGCCGTTTCATAACGGCCTGCACGATTTTCAACCGCGAATTACCTGTTTTGCTTTGTTGACCAGCTGTTTGTCGTTATCGTAGGTCAGGATCGTGTGTGCCCGGTTAATTTCCACCCATTTGATCTGCGCAATCTCTTCTTCCTGGGGCGTATAGTCATAATTCTGCGCCCTAGCAATAAAATAGATGACGTCCTTTTGGGTATCCTTTTTGGGGGAATAGGAGATGACCTCCCGGAAACTTGGGTCGATAATCACGTCAATCCCCGTTTCTTCTTTAATTTCCCGAAGCGCGGTTTCCACTTCGGTCTCGCCGGACTCCACATGGCCTTTGGGAAAAGACCAATGGCCGCCGTTTGCATGCTTAATAAGCAGCAACTCGGTATTCCCGTGAAACCGGCGGAACACCAGCGCGCCGCATGATTTTTCCAACGTCATAGTTATTCCTCACAAAAGTAATAATAATTATTTTTATTATAACATATATGACGGGAAAAGTCAGTGCGTTCACACAATTTTAATATTTTGAATCAGCCGCATTTGCTGTAGCCGCAGTTGCGGCAGACAACACAGCCGCCTTCGTGCTCCACGGCAGAGCCGCATTCGGGGCAGTATTTAAACGCCTTATCCGCGTTCCCCAGCGGCGCGCCGTCCCCGGCCGAATTCGGAATAACCGGAGGCATAACGGCTGAACCGCCCGCTTTAATCAGATCGTCTACTTTTTTGATGACCTTGGCAATGCCGTCTGGGCAGGAAGTGCATTTCATTCCCGACTGCCGCACTGTGGACGGGCAGCGGATCCCCTTGAGCTGGTCAAGAATTTCCTCAACTGAAATGCCGGAACGCAGGGCGATGGACGCAAGCCGCGCCGTTGCCTCCGACTGGGAGGGGCATCCCCCGGCTTTCCCGGTGCTGGTGAAGACCTCGCAGATTCCATTTTCATCGTAATTGACTGTTACATACAGGTTGCCGCAGCCGATTTTTACCCGCTCGGTAAAACCACTCGTAACCTCCGGACGGGGCCGCGGGGTAATATTGGTCGGATAAGCCGCCTTTTCCTGCTCCGTTTCTTTTCCATCGCCCCGTTTCACTTTGCCGATGTTGAGAACCTGGCTGTCTCGTGAACCGTCCCGGTAGATGGTGACGCCCTTGCAACCAAGCTTGTAAGCAAGATCATACACCTCACGAACATCGTCGACCGTGGCGGTTTTGATGAAGTTGACAGTCTTTGATACCGCGTTGTCGGTGTGGCGCTGGAAAGCGGCCTGCATCTTGATATGATATTCCGGGCTGACGTCGTGCGAGCAGACGAAGACACGCCGGATATCCTCCGGAATTTCAGGAATATGAGCAAGCGTTCCCTCAGAGGCGATTTTCCGCATCAGCTCCTCTGTATAAAGGCCGCGCTTTTCAAGCGTATCCCGCAAGATCGGGTTGACTTCAACCATTTCAGTGTTATCCATGACGTTGCGGATGAACGCATAGGCAAAAACCGGTTCGACGCCTGAGCTGACCCCCGCGATAATCGACAGAGTGCCGGTCGGAGCAATGGTGGTAACGGTTGCGTTGCGGACAGGCGCGCCGTCTTTCAGGGTACTCTGAGCAAAGAGCGGAAAAGTACCCCGCACCTTTGCGAGCGCTTCTGTTTCTTTTTTCCCTGTATCGTTGATAAACGCCATTACTTTTTCGCCAAGCGCCACGCCCTCCTCAGAATTATAGGGAACGCCCATGCGCAGGAGCATGTCCGCAAATCCCATGACGCCAAGGCCGATTTTACGGAGCTGCTTGGTGGTTTCGTCAATCTTCTCAATCGGATACTTATTGACCTCAATAACGTTATCCAGAAAATGAACGGCGGTGCGAACCGTTCTTTGCAGACGGTCATAGTTCAACGTAAAGGTTCCGTCCGCAGTTTCATCCAGCATAGCCACTAGGTTGATGGAACCAAGATTGCAGGATTCATAAGGCAGCAGGGGCTGTTCGCCACAGGGATTGGTGCTTTCAATTTCCGCAATATCCGGCACCACATTGTCGCGGTTGAGGCGGTCCAGGAATATGATCCCGGGTTCGCCGTTGCGCCAGGCGTTTCCCACAATTTTTTCATACACTTCTTTAGCGCTCAGCCTGCGGACAACCTCCTTAGTAGAGGGGTCTACCAGGTCGTATTCCTCGCCCTTTTCCACAGCCTGCATGAATTTTTCAGTAATACCGACTGAGATGTTGAAGTTGGTGATATCGGCATTGTCTTTTTTACAATCAATGAAGGACAGGATATCCGGGTGGTCAACCCGCAGGATTCCCATATTCGCGCCCCGCCGGGTACCCCCTTGCTTAACGGCTTCGGTCGCCATATTGAAGACTTTCATAAAACTAATCGGTCCGCTTGCAACGCCTCCGGTGGAATTTACCGTGGCGCCCGCGGGGCGGAGGCGGGAAAAAGAAAAACCAGTCCCGCCGCCGGATTTATGGATCAGCGCCGCCTGTTTGATCGCTTCAAAAATCCCCTCCATGCTGTCCTCAATTGGCAGGACAAAACAGGCAGAAAGCTGGCCGAGCGGCCGGCCGGCGTTCATCAGCGTTGGAGAGTTCGGCAGAAATTCAAGCTCGGTCATCACACGGAAAAATTCCTCAGCAACCGCTTTGGTATCCGCCTTGTCGTCGTAGCGGATATCCGCCTCCGCAATGGCGTCAGCAACCCTGCGGAACAAGCCTTCAACAGTTTCGGTGGGTTTTCCCGCTTCATCTTTTACAAGGTACCGGCGGCTGAGCACCAGTTCCGCATTTTTTGTTATTTTCATCACAAATCCCCCTTATCTTGTGTTTTAAAGCAATGCAACATACCATATACTGTATCACAAGAAAAAGCAAAAAACAATTGAATCTGTTTATTTTTTTTATTTTAGGGGAAAATTTTAAGTTTATGACAGTTTCCAGCAATTAATTTGGTTGTTTTGTCAAATAATAAAGACAGTGATCCTGCCGGCTCTGCTGTTTTACCGCCCAGTTAAAACGCCGCTCTTTCACAGGCGGGGAATTTTCTTGAAGCAAACGGACATGCCGTACAGGTACTGGCCCACACATTTTATTTTAAGTGGCGCTTCTTAGAAAAACAAATTATTTAAATTTGTACAAGCTTTTTTATTCGGAGGGATTCATATGAAAGGAATTACAAAAATAGTATTGTTTACAGGAGCGGCTGTTACTCTGGGAATGGCGAGTTTTACTCTTTCCACAACCCTGGCCGACCGGGAATTGAGTCCGTCCGGCGGCAGTGCAAGCGCCGGCTCATCAGCGGAGCCTTCCCAGCGGTACAAAGAGAACCTCAGCTCCGCATCATCAAGCGAGGTGAGTACAACGCCTGAAATTAATAGAACTGACTGGAACCTGCTTTTGGTCAACCCAAACCACAGCGTACCGGAGGACCTCCAGCCGGTGCTGGCACAAGTGCAGGGGAAGTATGAAATGGATGAACGGGTGGCTCCCCACATGAAGGAGATGATTGCCGCTGCAAAAGAAGACGGAATCAACCTTTGGGTTCTTTCCACCTACCGGACATATGAATATCAACAGGGGTTGTTTGACACAAACGTCAAGCAGTTAAAAAACCAGGGAATGACGGAAGAGGAAGCAATTAAAGAAACGGCGGCAAATGTTGCGGTCCCAGGAACAAGCGAACACCATACCGGCCTTGCAGCCGATATTATGTGCGCGGAGTGGACCGGCGGGATTACGGACGACTTCGCAGAGACAGACGCCTATAAATGGCTGTACGCCCACTGTGCCGAATACGGCTTCATCGAACGCTATCCCAAAGGCTCGACCGACATTACGGGGATTGTTTACGAACCGTGGCATTTCCGCTATGTTGGGAAAGAGCACGCCGAAATCATTATGGAAAAAGGGATCACCCTGGAGGAATACCTGGGAGTTCGCTGAAAACACAGAGCCGGCAGGATGGATACCATCCTGCCGGCTCTGCTGTTATGGAAAGAGAGGATTAGTCGTTTATATGCTTTGGCCCCTTTTACCGGAACCTGTTAAGCACAGCTCCATGCGCCCGCCTTATTCTGCTTTGAAGCGGAGTACATTCCAAGAGTGTTTTTTCAGCACGGCCTTTGCAACACCGTTTTCCGGCGCGTCCAGCGGAAGGGTGACAGGCGTGATGACATCGGGGGTTTCAAAGGTATTGCGTACAAACGGGTCTTCGTTGTAAAGCTCAATCCGCTCAACAGGAACGAGTTCACCGAAGGAGCGCAGGTCAAATGCTGCCTCAATATCATCCTCCATGGAACAGTTAATGGCAAAAACTGTGACATCTTTTGTCTCCGGATTATATACAACTGCGTTGACAATCGCCGGATGCGCGCCATAATGCTCGGTCTCGATGCTCGGACCGTCAACAACAGTACGGATTGCAATTCCTTTTCCGTACTTCGCCACATGCATGAAGGGGTAGAATGTCCCCTGTCGGATAGCCCCGCCGCCCTTTTGGGTGGAAATCATGCCGCCCTGGTTGACCATCAGCGACTGATTCGCAATTTTAACGCGGTCGGCATTGTTTAAGAATGTGCAGAGCAGGCCGCCGTAAATCATGGCGTCGATCTGGGTAAAAGCGGAGTAACCACGGCGTTTATTTTCGCCATCCGCACGGTCGCTTGTGATAACCCCCCACTCGTCGAACGAAATATTGACGGTTTTATTGGAATGGGTGGCGACTTTTACATAATCCGCCGCGCCTTTGACCATATCTAAAAAGTCCTGTAAATCGGTGAAAAAGTGTGGAATATCGTTAAACGTATCCAGCAGCGGGTAGAACATGTTCGCAGCCGGAGTGTAGTTATAATAGCGGTGGAGGGAGATATAGTCAATCTGCTCGTAAGCGCGTTCAAAGACCATCCTGTCCCAGAAGCCAAAGGTTTTATGCTCCGGCTCGGTCGCACAGCTGCCGCAGAAAACCGTTTCAATTGACGGGTCGGTCCAGCGCATCAGCTTAGCAGCTTCCATCGCCTTTTTAGCGTAAGCGTCGGCATCCATGCAGCAAATCTGCCAAGGGCCGTCCATCTCATTGCCGATGCACCAGGTTTTAAATCCATGCGGTTCCGCCGTGCCGTTTTTCACACGGAGAGCGCTCCAATAAGTATCGCCTTTGCCGTTGCAGTAATCAACAATTTCCTGTGCATCCTGGGGTGTTCCGGTACCCATATTGACCGCCATCATCACCTCAAAACCGGTGTCCTTGGCATATTTTGCAAATTCGTCGGTTCCAACTTCATTGGTCTCGACAACCTTCCAAGCGGGGTCGAACTTGGCGGGGCGGTCCTCCTTGGGGCCGATTCCGTCTTTCCAATCATAGCCAGAGACAAAATTGCCGCCGGGGTAACGGACAATGGAAACGCCAAGTTCACGGATCAGCTCCTTTACATCGCCGCGGAAGCCGTTTTCATCCGCAGTCGGGTGATCCGGCTCATAGATACCGCCGTAAACCGCCCTGCCCAAATGCTCAACGAACGAGCCCATCAGCCGGCGGTCAACTTCACTTATTTTATAAGCTTTGTCAGCCGTTATTACCGCTTTTTTCATTTGTTACCTCCATAATGTCTGCAGAATTAAGTAATTGATTCAAAAAATGCCTATATAAATATTTTACTATATTGTTTAGTATAACATATCGCCGTTTTAAATAAAATTTGAAAAATACTCAAAAATTCTTAAACAATCCTGTGTAAAAAGACTGATAACAACTCCCTTACAGCCCCTGCCGAACACTTCCATTGGCCACTAAACAGATTACCACTCTGCAATACAAGGGCGGTGTTTATACCACCACAGTTCATTATCATCTGTATACCGGGTAAGCACTTCGGAATAATCTTTGGGAGGCGCGTAGGCAATAAAATTCAGGATTTCATTGACAAAAGCGTTTTTCGTCTCTTCGGTAGGGGAAAGTAAGAAACGGTTCGTTTTTTCCATCAGCGTTTCCGGTTTATTCGGCAAGGCGGCAGCCGTCTGTAAAAGCGCCTTGTGACAGGGGAAAAGCACTTCGTTTTCCTCAAGCAGCAGCCGCAGGCCGAACAGAACAATGTCTGAAACCACCCGCGTTTTCAGATATGGATCCTCCTTTGACATGCTCCAGAAATAGCCGAATGAAAGGTTGAACGCGGCGTAAAACGAAAGCATTTTCTCTTCTTTTTCGCCCTTCTGAAACACGGGAATGTCCCGGATCAGCTCCGCTATTTCCGGTTTTCTTGAAAACAGGCACTTTGAAAGCAAAAAGGCATTGCGGGAAGGCTCACTTCCCCTTTCAGCAAGCGCTTTTAAATAGGGCACTGTACAGTACTTGATGTCAAAATACCCTTTTTCATAGGGGCAGTACCCGTGGATACATTCGGTCAGCCGGTTTTCCTGTTCCAGTTCGGAATACCTTGCATCTGAGACAACAACCATCGCGTCAATGTCAGAGTCGGCCCGCTCACATCCTTTTGCGACAGAGCCACCCAGCACAACCGCGAGCACTTCCTTATCATCCTTAAAATAATTAATCAGGTTATCAATCGCCTGACGGTGATGTTCAAACACGTTTCCCACACATCCTTTATAAATCGTTTTTTATTCCGTAATCAGTATAGCACATGTGCTTCTTCGGCGCATCCAATTAATCTACTCAGCGAAAAATTGGGCTTGGATACAGGAAGGGCATAAAAACCGCGCGGGATAATGGTTCGTATACGCAGGCAGATCCGCATCGATACAACTGCTGGCTGCGCGGCTGTTTCACACCGCGACAGTTCAATGCACCAACCACATTTTTAAACAAAAAGCGGCGCTGCAGGAGAAAACTCCTGCGGCGCCGTCAAGCCTACAAATATCAGCCGGCCATTGATTCAAACTGGCTGTTGTAAAGAGTAGCGTAGAAACCGTTTTTGGCAATCAGCTCATCGTGATTGCCCTGCTCTACAATGTCGCCGTCTTTCATGACAAGGATGGTGTCCGCGTCGCGGATGGTGGAAAGGCGGTGCGCGATGATAAAGCTGGTGCGGCCTTTCATCAGGTTTTCCATCGCCTTCTGGATCCGAACCTCCGTACGGGTATCGACTGAACTGGTCGCCTCGTCGAGAATCAGGACAGCCGGGTCAGCCAGGATGGCGCGGGCAATGGTGAGAAGCTGCTTCTGGCCCTGTGAAATATTGCTGGACTCTTCGTTAAGCTCCATCTGGTAGCCGTCAGGAAGGGTGCGGATGAAGTGATCCGCATGAGCTGCCTTGGCAGCCGCAATGACCTCTTCGTCAGTGGCATCAAGCCGCCCGTAGCGGATGTTTTCCATAATGCTACCCTTGAACAGCCAGGTATCCTGCAGCACCATGCCGAACGCGTCGCGCAGGTCGTTGCGGGTAAAGTTGCGGACATCGTGCCCGTCGAGCAGGATTGCGCCGCCGTTTACGTCGTAATACCGCAGCAGCAGTTTAACCATGGTGGTCTTGCCCGCCCCGGTCGGCCCTACAATGGCGACTTTTTGCCCGGGCTGGACTTCTGCAGAAAAGTTATTGACAATAATCTTTTCCGGAATATAGCCGAACTTGACATTTCGGAATTCAACATGTCCCTGAACTTCCTTAAGCTTCACAGGGTCAGCCTTTTCCGCAACCTCCTCCGGTTCATTCAAAAACTCAAAAACACGTTCCGCAGCGGCTGCGGTGGACTGGAAGACATTTGCAATATTCATGGTCTGGGTGATCGGCTGGTTGAAGAGCCGAACGTACTGGATAAACGCCTGGATATCGCCGACGGCAATTCTGCCGACTGTGACGGCGCCGCCAAAAAACACAATATCCTGCACGGCGAGCATCCCACCCAGAACGCAGACCGCTACATAGCCGAGATTGCCTACAAACTGCATAATCGGCATCATCAGGCCGGATAGAAACTGCGACTTCCACGCGACATTGTAAAGCTTTCCGTTAAACTCGTCAAACTTTTCAATGCTTTTTTTCTCACCGTTGAACGCCTTCATAACGTTATGTCCGGCATACATTTCCTCTACATGGCCGTTGACTTCGCCCAAAAAACGCTGCTGGCCAATGAAGTATTTCTGCGACCGTTTGACAATAGCCGAAACCAGAAGAAGAGCAACCGGAATGATGACAAGAGTAACAAGGGTCAGAAGCCAGCTGATGGTGAACATCATAATCAGCACGCCGATAATCGCGGTGACGGCGGTGATCAACTGGGTAAGACTCTGGTTGAGCGAATTTGAGACCGTGTCGACATCATTTGTCACACGGGAAAGGACCTCGCCGTGAGTGCGGGTATCAAAATAACTCAGCGGCAGACGGTTGATCTTCTCAGAAATCTCCTTGCGGAACCGGTAGGTCAGCTTCATGGAAACGCCGGTCATCAAAAAATTTTGAATATAGGAGAAAGCCGCACTGGCCACGTAAATAATCAAAAGAAAAATCATGATGGAGCCAACCGCTTCAAAATTGATCCCGTTTGAAGTACCGGCCATCTTTCCCATAACACCGTTAAAAATTTCGGTTGTGGCGTTACCCAGAATTTTCGGTCCGACAATTGAAAACACCGTACTGGCAATGGCGAAGATAAATACGACAATAACCGAGGGGAGGAACGGTTTTAAATACCGCAGTAGGCTTTTCATGGTCCCCTTAAAGTTTTTGGCTTTTTCGCCCGGGACACCCGGGCCATGGCCCCCCATATGGACTTTATGCTTTTGCTGAAAAGAAGTTCCTTTACTCATGCTTCCAGCTCCTTTTCCGACAGCTGCGACTGGGCAATCTCCCGGTAAACAGCGTAGTTTTTCAGTAATTCTTTATGGGTGCCGATTCCGGCAACGTTCCCGTCGTCCAGTACAATAATCTGCTCCGCGCCCATAATGGTGCTGATCCGCTGGGCGACGATCAGCATGGTGGACTGGCCCGTCTCCTGTTTCAAGGCACGGCGGAGAGCGGCGTCAGTCTTAAAATCGAGGGCAGAGAAGCTGTCGTCGAAAATATATATCGGCGCCCGCTTCACCAGCGCCCGTGCAATGGAAAGGCGCTGCTTCTGGCCGCCGGAGACATTGCCGCCTCCCTGGGCAATTTCAGAATCGTACCCGGCTTCCTTATCCTCTATAAAATCGGCAGCCTGGGCAATTTGCGCCGCCTTTTGAAGCTCATCATCCGGCGCGTTCTCCCTGGAATACCGCAGGTTTGACTTGATGGTACCGGAGAAAAGCACCCCTTTCTGGGGAACGAAACCAATTTTCTCACGGAGCTCATGCTGGGAAACGTCCCGGATATCCACGCCGTCGATCAAAATCTGCCCCTCGGTCACGTCGTAAAACCGTACAATCAGGTTGACAAGGGTAGATTTTCCGCTGCCGGTACTGCCGATAAACGCGGTCGTTTCTCCCGGTTTTGCCGTAAAGCTGATATTCTTTAGGGCTGGTTCGTCAGCCTTGGGGTAGGCAAAGGAAACATTTTTAAATTCAACAACCCCCTTGAAATTCTGCGGAAAATGAGAGGGGGCTGCCTTGTCGTTGATAACCGGCTCGGTGGTGAGAACCTCGTTGATCCGTTCTGCAGAAACGGAAGCGCGAGGCAGCATGATGAACATGACCGAAATCATAAGGAAAGACATGATGATCTGCATGGCGTACTGCATAAAGGCCATCATATCCCCGACCTGAATGCTTCCCATATCGACCTGCCCGGCGCCGATCCAGATAATCAGCAGCTGAACGCCGTTCATAATCAGCATCATCGCAGGCATCATGAAAACCATGATCCGGTTGACAAAAAGATTCGTTTTAGTCAGGTCGCGGTTGACCTCGTCAAAGCGCTCTTCTTCCCGTTTCTGGGTGTTGAAGGCGCGGATAACCATCATACCGGTCAGGCTCTCACGGGTGACAAGGTTTAATTTATCCACCAGCTTTTGAACCCGTTTGAAACGCGGTACCGAAAGGGCGAAGATAACCAGAACAAGGCCGATGACCACCAAAACTGCGACTGCAATAATCCAGCTCAGATTCGCACTCTTGCCAATCGCCTTGACAACGCCGCCGATTCCCATGATAGGCGCGTAAAAGACAAAACGAAGCGCCATGACGGAGAGCATTTGAATTTGTTGGATGTCGTTGGTCGTTCTGGTGATCAGCGAAGCGGTCGAAAAATGGTCGAACTCCGCATTGGAAAAGCCTTCTACTTTGCGGAAAATATCATGGCGCAGGTTGCGCGCCGTACCTGCCGCCAGGCGGGCGGAGAGGTAGCCTACCGCAATGGTGCAGAGAGCGCCTAAAAGCGCAACTAACAGCATTTTACCGCCCTCTGCCAGGATATACCCGGTATCCCCGGCGGTAATCCCATTGTTGACAATATTGGACATGTAGTCCGGCAAGGCCAGATCAGTCATTGCCTGAACAAACAAAAGGCCAAAAATCACAACAATCCAGAGGGCATACGGCTTAAAAATTTTGATCAATTTCATCATAAAGGTTCAAGCCCCCACTATCTTTTTCGTCTTGTATTTATACATTACCCACTTTCTGGAACTTTAAAACTTGAACAAAGTTAAAATAATATAAGAACAAACAATTATTTGGACAGATACAATAAAAAAGCAGCCGGGTGTTGGCTGCTTTTTACATTCCTTCCCTATTTTCCCCATAACACCTGCAAAATATTCTCTGTACTACAATTCCGGGAATAAAAGCAGGAGCCCGCTGATCAGCACCGGATAAAGACCGATAACGCAGACAACCCGCAAAAGCTGAAAAGTGGTTACCTTTGACGTGTCTGCACCAAAATCCGCGGCGATCAGGGAAAATTCCGACAGCCCGCCCGGCGCGCAGCAGAAGAAAGCGGTCGGCAGGTTCATATTGGTAAACCGGTAAAGCCCAAGGCTTAAAGAAACGCTGATAAGAAAATGCCCCAGCAGGAACAGAATAGCCGGAATCACCGCATCTTTCAGGCCGATGACAGCCGCCAGGGTGATCCCCTCGCCGATCAGTGCGCCGGAGCAAATCTGCGCCCCGGTTTTTACCGGGAGCGGCATATACGCGTTGCCGAAAAAAATATTCTGCGCCGCTACGCCGGCCATTGCAAAAACGAGCGGCCCGGCCGGAACGCCGAGCAGGAACCCGACTGTACCGCTGATCCCTCCAACTGCTACGGTGATCAGAACATCCTTCCAGCTGTGTTTTTTCACAGACACTTCGTGAAGGGGCGCCTGTTCCGTTTTTGCCTCCCGCACGGGGAGGGCGTCGGTTTTGGGATGGCGCTTGTCGAACAGCTTGACCACCTGCGTTACAATCGGCGGAAAAAGGGCAATGACCGAAATCAGCCGAACCAGTTGGAGGACTGAGACAATTGAAGTATCCGCCCCCATGTCAAAGCTGATCAACGCCATATCCACCACGCCGCCCGGCGCACAGCAAAACAGCGCGGTAACCAGGTCGTACTCCGTAAAAAAGTAGAGCAGAAAGCCCATCGTCAGGGTGAGAATTATAACGGACGCCACAATCACCACTGCGGGCTTTATCACCTTTTTAAGCGCCACAACATCCTCTTTGCGGATTCCCACACCGATAAACGTCCCCGCGATCGCCTGTACAACCGTTTTGATTTCAGTGGGGAGAAAGGCCTCCCCCGTAAAAATATTGAGCAGCGCCACGGCTGCCATAGCGCCAATCATAGCGCCCGCCGGGACTTTTAAAGCCTTAACCAGAAGACCGCCCGCAACCGCCGCCAGGACCGTATAGAATAACGGTAACATTTTAGCAACACCCCTGTAATTCATTTTGTGGTAAAAAGACTGCTTGATTGTTTGAGAGAATGGGAAAAACAAAGCCGGGCCGCTTTATGACGGCCCGGCTGATTCAACGGATTATCTGGTATGCTTTCTGGTCCCTGCAGCACCGGACGCCATGCCCTTTTTCCAGCAAAAATGCCCTACTAACAGTATAGTACAAATAAAAGGGCGGGTCAACGCAGTTTTCCTACAGGTCGGCAAGTTCTATCCCGGTGTAGTAGTGCTTTAAAATTTCCTCATATGTTTTTCCTGAAGCGGCCATCTCGTTTGCCCCATATTGGCTCATCCCAACGCCATGCCCCAGCCCCTTTGTTGCAAAGGTATAACTGTCGCCGTCCGCCTGGTAGCTCACTGTAAAATTTGCGGAGGAAAGAGAAAGTGCAGAGCGGAGCTGAACACCGCTAAGGGTCATGCTGCCGACCTGAACTTCTGTAACCGTACCGGAGTCAGACGTTTTTTTGATTTGGAACAGGGCAGCCTTATCCCCGCTCAGGACAATATCAGGATAAGCTTTTTTAAGGGCTTTCTCCACCTCTTCATAGGTCAGCTTTTTTTCAGATTTGTAAGACGGCGCATTTTCATCCGGCTTGCTGTCAACCGGAATCAAGTAGGCGAAAGCGTTTCCCCAAACAACCTCGGCCGATTCAGTTTTTCCGGAGGAGGTCGAATGAAATGCCGCCGCAATGGGCTGGTCCTGGTAGAGCATGACTTTCCCGATGACCGCGTCAACCGCGTCGCTACACTTCTTCCAGAATTCTTCCGCCTTGTCTCCGTACATTTCATTAAATTCCTCACGGCTGACATAGGCCTGGTAATGGGCGGGGTCGTCGCTGAAATCGGCTCCTTTCAGGTCGCTGTTTTCTCCCGATTTCTGCACGTCCCGCATTCGCAGGGCATAGGTGTGGGCAGCTACCGCCTGTGCCTTGATTGCTTCCAGTTCATAATCCATGGGAATTTCGGCTGCAACCACCCCCTTGATATAATCAGAGGCGGATAGCTCCAGCACCTCCCCGGTACTGGTCCGCAGGAGTTTAAACGTATCTTTTCCGGCAGCATTGTCCCCTCCCGAACTACTTTGGGAATTTTGTTCAGACTGTGAGGAACCGGCGGCTGTTCCTGGACTGATAAATGCGGTCAGCGGCACGCAGAGCACCGCCAGCGAAAATAAAAGCAGGTTTAAAAGAACCCGTTTCATAACATTCTCCTTTCATTTTATGAATGTATCATTATAGCAAAATTCAAAAAACACGCTTTCAAGCACTTTACTAACCAAATTGATTTTGAATTTGAAGGATGAAATTTTTGTTTATTCATTTTAACGGTTTTAGGCCACAATTTATTCTTGACTTGACTTTAAAAATGAATTAAAATAAAATTAATTATTTCATCATCGGCGCCAGGCCGCACCGGAGCTTGGACTACAGGAGGGACTGCCAATGAATTTATCGGAATCCGAATACAAGTCCATTGAAACATTATGCGAGCGGTTCAAGGAATATAACACCATTGACCCGTCGTACTATAAAAAATACGATGTCAAACGCGGTCTCCGCAATTCCGACGGAACCGGGGTTGTCGCTGGGGTCACCAGAATATGCAATGTTCACGGGTATGTCCTCAACGAGCACGAGCGCGAACCAATTGACGGAAAGCTCATATACCGCGGCATTGATATTGAAGACCTTATCGCCGGTTTTACAAAAGGCAACCGCTACGGTTTTGAAGAGGTAATCTACCTGCTGCTGTTCGGTGTTCTTCCGAACAAAGTAGAACTGGATGATTTTACCACCATCCTGAGTTTTTACCGGGAACTGCCGGAGGGCTTTGCTGAGGATATGATCTTTAAAGCGCCTTCCCGCAATATCATGAACAAAATGGCCCGCTCTGTCCTCGCACTCTATTCTTATGACGACAATGCGGAAGATCATTCCCTGGTGGCGGAAATGAACAAGGCGATCAAGCTCATTGCACGAATTCCCACCATCATGGTGGACGCTTACCAGATCAAGCGCCGCCACTACGACCATGACAGCATGTATTTCCACCAATCCAACCTCGACGAAGGGTTTGCACAGAGCATCCTTTCCACCCTTCGGATGGACCGCTCTTATACCGAGGAAGAGGCGCGTCTGCTCGATCTCTGCCTGGTGCTCCATGCGGAACACGGCGGCGGCAACAACTCCACTTTCACCTGCCGGTCTCTCACCTCAACCGGAACGGATGCTTATTCAGCCTACGCCGGCGCGATCAGCGCTCTCAAAGGTCCGCGCCACGGCGGCGCAAACATAAAAGTTGCTGAAATGCTGGATTGTTTCAGGGAAAATATCAAGAATTATCGGGATGAAACCGAAATCGCTTCATTTATCGAAAAAATTATTGACAAGGAAGCCGGGGACGGCAGCGGCCTGATTTACGGAATGGGCCATGCGGTTTACACCAAGTCCGACCCGCGCGCTGTTATTTTAAAACAGCACGCAAGCGAAATGGCGCAGGGAACCGATTTTGAACGAGATTTCTGCCTGCTTGAAACAATTGAAAAACTAACGCCTGGAATTTTCGAACGCAAACGCGGCCTCTCCAAGGTCATCAGCGCAAACGTCGATATGTATTCCGGCCTTGTCTACCAGATGCTTGGAATTCCCACCGACCTGTTCACCCCGCTTTTTGCCGTTTCCCGAATGCCGGGCTGGGCCGCTCACAGGATGGAAGAGCTGCTCAACGGCAACCGGATTGTACGGCCCGCCTATAAGGCGATTGGGCCGAAACAAACCTATATCGATTTGGAAAGCAGATGATTGCGATGAAGTTCAACTCAAGGGCGCTGCGGATTATCCTCGTTGCCCTGCTGGCGTTGTCTATTCCCTGCGGGATCGTTTTTCGGGTGATGCAGCTGTTCTATGCCATCGACTATGAAACCGGCTTTTACAAGGAATGGCATTTTTCCCTTCCCGCGCTGGACATCACCTTGTTTGCCGCCACAGTTTTGACGCTTGTCCTCGTTTTTTTTCTGAAACGGGTTCCTCTGTCGGCCGGATTTTCAAAAGGGCGTTTTGGCGTTTCCTTATTGTCTTTCCTCTGCGCGGCAGGACTTGCTGGACAGCTTATTCTGCAAACCATGCAGGAAAGCGGCTGGTCGGTTCTGATGCTGGTCTCCGCCGCCCTTTCCGTAGTTTGTACCATCAGCTTTATTGCCCTGGGGGTTAAGCAAACGCAGGCCCTTCCTGAATCGAGCGCCTTTTTATTCCGCAACATTGTACTGACCTTATGGTGCTGTTCCGAAATGCTTCTGGTCTTTTTTGACCACTCTTCTGAATCGAACACATCGGAATACGTTTTTGTCATTTTGTTTTTGTACTTTGCTTCTCTCTTTTTTGTTAAATACGGAAAGCTTGCTTTTTACAACGGCCCAACCTATGCAACTACCTTCAGTCTTCTGGCTTCCGGTTCTCTGATGGCCCTTTTTGGTTTTGTCCTCTCGGTGCCGAATCTCGTTGCCAGTTGTTACGGCGTGACTTCCTGGCAGAGCTTTTCCCCGTTTTCATGCGTTGCCTTTCCGCTCGCGGTCTACGGGCTCGTCTTTGTTTGTATGAGCTGTCTGAGATCCGGCTCAAAAAAGCAGCTCCAGATCTAAAAAGAACCGGCCGTTTCAAAAACCGGCCGGTATTTTATTTTCCAGAAAGGATATGCCTTATGAGAATTTGTACTGCCGCCCAAATGCGGGAAGCTGAAGCTGCCGCCGTTACAAAGGGAACCAGCTACGAAGCCCTGATGGAAAACGCCGGAGCAAAAGCCGCCGAAGAAATTCGCGGTCTATCTTCCGGTAAGCCTTCTTCCATTCTGTTACTCTGCGGAAAGGGGAATAATGGTGGGGACGGATTGGTCATTGCCCGCCATCTCGCAAAAGCGGGCTGGCAAGTGTGTGTATCTTTCCTATGCGGAGCCGAACTTTCCCCGTTGTCCCAGCTCAACCTGGAACGGCTGCCGCAAAATGTTTCCGTTGTTCCAGTGGCCGACTTGGAGGAGAACATAAAATCCGCCGGTTATTTGGTTGACGGGGTTTTCGGTATTGGCTTTCACGGGGAGCTTCCCCTTTCTGTACAAAGGGTTTTCCAGAAGGCCAATCGGTGCAAGGCGTGCAGGATTGCCCTCGACCTTCCAAGCGGTATGGACTGTGATACCGGGGAGACAAGCCCAAACACCTTTTGCGCCGGCGTTACCTATACCTTCGGCGCCTACAAGCCCGCCCTGCTGATGGAAACGGTGAAGCCGTACTGCGGGGAAGTGCGCTGCCTGGACATCGGGCTGTGACAAATGTAAAAAGCAGGAGCCAAAGAAAGTTCTTTGGCTCCTGTTTTTTACCCGCGTACCATCAAAGGCGCATTATAATCCCGGTTGTCAATCAACACGTCGCACCGTTCTTTCGGGCGGTGCTCCCGCAGATAACGTTCCTGGATGGGAATGTATTTTTCGCGGTACCTTTGCAAAAATGCTTCCCCGTATTTTGGAACATCCCGCATCCGCGCACGCCGGAGCATTTCATCAAAGGGAATGTCCAAAAAAATCGTTCCATTTAAAAAAGAGAGTACGGGCGGACGAAAAAGAAGAACGCCTTCAATCAGCAAAACGGCATCCTCTTCCACCCGGTAGGTCACTCTGTTCCTGTACTCGTCCGTGTCCAAATCCAGGCAGGTCACGGTCTTGTCAAGACGGCCTTTTTCCCTCAGAGGCGCTAAAACTTCCCGAATCAGCTTACCGTAGTTAAAAGCGTTTTGGTAATAGGCATCCACCGGGCTTCCCCCCATCCCCCTGACGGCGGACGGGTTGTGAAAATCGTCAAGATGGAGCACCTGATTCTTTACCCCAACAGCGGTTAAAAATTTTGAATAAGCCTGCGTGAACTCGGTTTTACCGGAGGTATCCACACCGCTGATACCAACCACCCGCTTCCCCCGCAGACAGCCGGAAAGCTTGTAAAAAAGTTCGATTCGGTTCAGCTGGGCTTCTACTTCCCCCGCGTTGCCCGCGGTGAAGGAAGCCGCTTCCAGTTCACTGGGAAACCCACGGCCATATCCATAGGCCGCCAGAATAAATGGCAGGCGGTTTGCTTTGGCGGCTTCGGCGTCCGCCACCGTATCGCCGATGACGGCCGCCGTCCGGTCCTCATGAAGAAGCGCCTTTACAGCCGCCGTCTTTGATTCGAATTTCCCCGTACTCAGCTTGGCTGAAAAAAACCGGGCAATCCCCGTAGAAGACAACACTAGGCTGATATATTCAGCGCTCCCATTGGAGCAGATGCAAAGCGTATGTTTTTGAGAAAGCCGTTTCAGCATTTCGTGGATTCCCGGAAAAAGGGCGCCGTGTTCTGCCACCTCCCGCCGCTCCAGTTCACGAAGGCGCTCGCCCACCCTGGCAAAATCCACGCCGGAACCATCCCACAGCGCCGCCCTCAGGAATTGCCCGGAGGTTTTTCCAATATTGCGCACAGCCGTTTCATCTGAAACAGGCGGCAGGCCAAGCTCGCCGCGAAGCCTCCTGACAGCGTTTACGGTACATTCTGCCGTTTGAAACAGGGTTCCGTCCAAGTCAAAAACAAGCTGCATAACGTTTTCCTTTCAAAGCAGTCAAAAGGCAGGTTTCTCCTTTAGGATCACCGCTTCAGCCGTATAATCCAAGCCAGCCGGAAGCGTTTTTGGAACGCCGAGCGCGAATAAATTCCCGGCTTGTATCTCCAGCTCGGCCACCCTACCGCCTTCCCCGCGGGAAAGCTTTGCAAGACTTGTTCCATAGGGCAAGCGTGCGGTTTCCTTCATCCGGGCCGCAATCTCCATTCCTTTGGCGTTCATCCCGAGAATCCGGAGATAGGGCGGCTCTATCATCAAATCCCGCTTACCGATCCCCAATGCCGCGTAGAGGGCGATCCGCCGCAACCTTGCGTGGGCGTACCGCTTTGTCTTGGCAAGGGCGTAAAACTCCTCTAGGCTGCACGCTGCCTGCGCCGCCCGGAAGAGACGGAGTTCCAGCCCTTCCGAAACATCGGGAAGAGCGGCAAACTCTTGGGGACTGAGCTTCCGAAGCTGAAACAACAGTGCGGCTTCCAACCTTTCCATCCGGCAGGGGGCAAGCCCCTTTTCCAGTTCCGCCGTATAAATTTCCCACGCAGATGCGGGGACATATGCCCGAAACCGCTCTCCGTTACAGACTTTTCCCCTCAACAGGGAAGCGCTTGCAATTTCCTGTGACGCCGCCCCCGAATCGTGCCCCGCCCCGATCCGCTCCACCGTGACCGGCCGGATAGGCGATCCAAGGCGTTGCAACGCTTTGCAGTACTCCACCGCCAGGATATTATTCGGCTGCGAAAGAACTGCGGCAGCTTCCCTTCCTCCAAACCGCTCCAACGCAGTCTGGCGCGCGGCGGCGTATGAAACGCCTTTCGCCAGCTCCATCCGGATAAAAGCATCCGCTTTGGGAGAAGAACAAGCCCGCGCAGTCTGCCAGAGCAGAGCCGTATCGCCCGCCTCGCTTCCAAAGCCAAGCCAGTCCACGCAACCCATTTTGTCAAACAGGGAGACGGCCGCGGCGGCAAACCTTTCTGCGGATAGTGCCGCGTAAAGGGACGACAGCTCTATTACCAAATCAACGCCGTTTTTCAGCGCCGCTTCCGCCCGCGCCCATTTCGAAAAAAGGGAAACTTCTCCGCGCTGCACCAAGTGGCCGCTCATGACCGCCGCAATATGGGTAGCTCCTTGTTTCCGCAGTTGTTTTGTCAAATAAAAGTGCCCATTATGATACGGGTTATATTCTGCCACAATTCCAGCAATTTTCACACTTTTTCCTCATTTGCAGCTAAAAAGCCTTGAATTTTACTCCTATTTGTAATAATATAATTTATGTGTCATCTCGTCAAGGTGTATTTGGCCGCGGTCGCCTGGTTCAGACGATGTGCCAAAGGCAAACGGGCAAAAATAATAAAAAGGAGACCATTGCAGATGAAGGTATTGGTAATCAACGCAGGCAGTTCCTCTCTCAAGTACCAGTTAATCGACATGACTGACGAATCGGTCCTGGCCAAAGGAAGCTGTGAGCGCATCGGGATTGACGGCGGTGTGTTCAAACAAAAAGCGCCCGGCAAGGAAGACTACAAGTTTACAGCAGATATTCCAAATCACAGCGCGGCGATTAAGCTGGTTGTTGAAGCGCTGACCAGCAAGGAGCACGGCGTCATTGAATCAATGTCCGAAATCTCGGCAGTCGGCCACCGCGTACTCCACGGCGGTGAGAAGTTCTCTGCTTCTGTGCTGATTGACGACAATGTCATTGAAGCAATTGAAGAATGCTGCGAGCTTGGGCCGCTCCACAATCCCCATAACCTGACCGGAATCCGGGCATGTGAAGCGCTGATGCCAAATGTTCCGCAGATTGCGGTTTTTGACACCGGCTTTCACCAGACCATGCCCCCCAAGGCTTATATGTTTGGTCTCCCTTACAAGTATTATGAGAAATACCGTCTGCGCAAATACGGTTTCCACGGAACTTCTCACCGGTTTGTGAGCAAAAAGCTGGGCGAGCTCAACGGCTGGGATATTTCCACTAAAAAAATTGTTACCTGCCACCTTGGAAACGGTTCTTCCATTGCGGCGGTTGACTGCGGCAAATGCGTGGACACCACAATGGGCTTTACTCCTCTTGACGGCCTTATCATGGGAACCCGTTCCGGCGCGGTTGACCCGTCAGTTGTCCTCTACATCATGAAACACGAAAACCTTTCCCCGGATGAAATGAATGAAATCCTGAATAAAAAATCCGGTTTTCTCGGCATGTCTGACGGTGTTACCAGCGATTCCCGGGACCTGATTGCAGCTGCGGAAAGCGGAAATAAAAAGGCTGAAACGGCAATTCGCACTTTCCGTTACCAAATCAAAAAATATATCGGCTCTTATGCTGCCGCAATGGGCGGGCTGGACGCCGTTATTTTCACCGGCGGCATCGGCGAAAACTCGGATGAGCTGCGGGAGGAATGCTGTGAAGGGCTTGAATTCCTCGGGATTAAGCTGGATCTCGCCAAAAACACTGAACTCAACCGGGGCCAGGGCAAAATTTCCTCCGCGGACTCCAAGGTTGAAGTTTGGATTGTTCCGACCAACGAAGAACTGCTGATTGCCCGCGATACCCTTGAAATCGTGAAAGGGCTTTAATCAGAGATTCCGTTATAAAAAAGCAGGCTGGATTTCCAGCCTGCTTTTTTATTTGCCGGGCTTACGTTATGGGCCGGCGCCTTTTGAAAGCCTGTTTTTATGTGATAAAACAAACATCGAATCCCCCGCGTATGCAGGGAGTTTTTGATCATGCAGGCCGCCGTCTACTTTTCCATAAAGGATTTCATCCGCTCCTGAGTCTTCTTATTGTAATTGATGATCTGGTGATCATACTCCTCATTCATGTATTTGGAGTGAAGCATAAAATCCGCTGTGGCGCGGTTATTCGCAATTGGAATATCGTAGACGACCGCAATCCGCAGAAGAGCTTTTACGTCCGGGTCATGGGGCTGCGCTTCAAGCGGATCCCAGAAAAAGACAACCATGTCAATGGCGCCCTCAACAATTTTCGCGCCGACCTGCTGGTCGCCTCCGAGCGGGCCGCTGTTATAAGCGCGGACCGGGAGCTCGGCCTCCTCCGCAATCAAACGGGCGGTCGTACCGGTTCCACAGAGGAAGTGCTTTTTCAGCTCCTCACTGTTTTCCTTGACCCATTCCACCAACTCCCGTTTTTTGGTGTCGTGCGCAATCAGGGCAATCTTTTTCTGCTTGCCGATGGTTAAAGTCAGGTAATCGTCATTCAAAATCATAAAATATCCTCCTCTTTTCTCTGACCCGGTTATTCGGCGGGCGAAAAGCTGACACTATGGCTCGTATGATCAGCCACTGCAATCAAAAACTTTATTTTTTTCCCCATCCGGGTAAACATCTCTTCGTGTTCCGTTGGAGCGCTTGCGGGAAAGCCGCTTTTGGCCAGATCCCAGGTCTGGTAGCAAATTTCAAAGCCGCACTGGTCAAAATACCTTAAAGACTCCTCAAACAGTCCATCATCATCAGTTTTAAACCAGATTTCCCCGCCTTCCTGTAAAAAGAGGCGGTATTGGTTCAACTGCCGGGGATGGGTCAGACGGTGTTTTTTATCCCGTTCCTTAGGCCACGGCGGACAAAAATTGATGTAAATACGCTCTATTTTATCCTCCGGCGCCAGCATCTGCCCAATCCGTTCAATATCCTGCGACATCAGCCGGACATGTGCAACCGCATGCGCGTCTTTCGCCTCCAGGTTCCGCTTAGCAAGGACGAGCATTTCGCTTTTCAAATCAATAACCAAAAAATTGACAGCGGGGTGCTGGGCCGCCATATCGGCGATAAAACCGCCCTTTCCGCAGCCGAGCTCCATATGGAGCGGCTGCCCGTTTCCAAACTCATCCGCCCACTTTCCACGGAGTTCGGAAGGACTGGCAACATAAAAGCTGCAACTTTCCAGTTCAGGCCTTGCCCAAGGTTTGTGACGGATCCTCATTTATTTTCCCTCCAGGTAATAGGTAGCCTCCATATCGGCGGTAGCCAGTGCGAAAGCTAGGGGGTATTTTTCAAAAACACTGCCGACACTGCGCGGATCCTCCGGGCCTGAAAAGCCCATGTGGTACCGGATGGCAAACGCCTCTTCCCGGGTCAGCCGCATAAAACCGGATATGATATAAACCGATTTTTCCCCGTGCCCGTAAGGAAGCTGATCGTCAAACTCATAACAGGGAACCTTCTGCCAGACTCCATTGTCGTCCTTGACGTTGCGGGTGCTTCTTTTATAGGTATTGATCTTGCAGATATCGTGGAGCAGGGCTACAATCGCCGCCGTCTCTTCGTCCGGGTCCAGCCCGTAGGTCTCTTTAACCCGCGGCCTTGCAAGGTAATCAAGCAGGCATTCATATACGTTCAAGCTGTGAGCAACCAGGCCCCCGTCATAGGAACCGTGGAAACGGGCGCTGGCGGGCGCCGTAAAGAAGTCGCAGGCTTTGGAATCCAGATACTCCAAAAGCTTGTCCGCTCCTTCTCGTTTGATTTTATCCTGGTAGAGTTCTATAAACTTATCCCTCACCTGAGGCTCAACCTTCCTTTCCAATATACAGAAACCTTCCGGAAGCAACTTTTTTTACTAAAACCCACGGATACACCCGTCCGGGCTTATTTCAATTCTCAATGCCATGAAGCAGGGCACCGCCTTTTGCTTCATCAAAAGAAGTACACGGACGAACCTTCTCCCCCCGCGAACACAGGAGGCCGGTTTTAGCCGGCTCAGGCGGCACAAAACGTTATTCGAGGTTATTATACCATGTTCAAAGTTTTTCGGCAAAACATTTTTCTTTTTCAAAATACAAATAGTATAATAATTTAAAATTCGACAAATTTTATCTTTTTAATTACATTGCTATTCTAATTTCATATTACAATTTGTAATATTATGCAGATTTATACTGAATTCAGCCAATTCATCTGGCAGAGATACTTCCGTTCCATTTCCCGCAGCTTTTTTCTCATCAATAGGCATTGCGGCAGAAACCGCTCTACCTCGTTCCAAAAAGCCGGGGAATGGTTATGCTGCAGCGTGTGGCAAAGCTCATGGACAACAACATAATTAATCAGCCCCTCCGGGAGCAGGATAAGCCTCCAGCTCAGCCGGATATCGTTTTTGCTGTTGCAGCTGCCCCAGCGGCTTGCTGCGCCGCCAACCGTGACTTTCCGGCATTCAATTCCTGTAAAGCTTTTCCACTTTTCAGCGATTTCAGGCAGGCGGGACATCGCTTTTTGTCTGTACCATTCGGTCAAGGCTCTTCTGCGCTCCCGCTCGTCCATGGGGAGAGAAAAAACACCCTCTGTTAATAAGACGGTGCTGCTTTCCGTTAAACGGACGGTGTACTCTTTCCCAAGGAACAGAACTTTTTCCCCTTCCCCCGCCGAATAACCCGCTTGCTGTTCCAGCCTGTCCTGTGCAATTTTGAGATGGGTTTCAATCCATTCGCTTCGGGAAGTTACAAAAGCTTCTATCGCCGAGAGCGGCATCCGGAGCGGAGCCCGGACTTCTACCCGCGTATCCGGCAGGATATAGACAGCCAGCGTTTTCCGCTTAGAACGCACCAGGCGGTATTCGTGTTTCCCCATAAACGATTCATCCTTTCTCAAACGTCCGTCCCGTGCCGCAGACAGACACTACGGTGAGAGCCGCCGCCCCGGCAAAGCAAAAGCGCCCAGAGGGCGCTTTTAGCTCAGTAACTTATTTCACCCGGAACCGCAGGACGTTCCAGGAAACCTTCGGCATCCGGATAACCGCCGCACCGTTTTCCATTTTAGGCGGGTCGCAGTTCACTGGGACGATCTGATGGTCCGCACTGTTGGTCGCTTTGATGTCATCGTTGGAATAGCAGATGCATTCCATACACTCCACGTTGCCAAACGGACGGAGATCGACGGTCACTTCAACGTCGTCCTCCAAGCTGCGGTTGACCGCAAAGACGGTGACCATCCCCTCTTCCTCGTTGTATACCGCAACAGAGTCAATGTGCTTTACTTCAGAGCGCTCTTCGCAGGAATAAACCGGGGATGCAACCTCAGTGCTGAGAGCGACGCCACGCCCGTAGTTCGACGCGTGCATGAACGGGTAGAAGATGGTCTGGCACCAAGCAGGGCCGTTCCCGTCTTCGGTCATAATAGGCGCAATAACGTTGACCAGCTGTGCCAGGCAGGCGGTCTTGACGCGGTCACAGTTTTTCAGCAGGGTAATCAGCATAGAACCGACCAGTACCGCGTCCTCAAAGAAGTAAATATCCTCAAGCTGATGCGGAGCCTGCACCCATTTCGGCAGTTTTTTATCCTGTTCATTGGAGTGGTACCAGACATTCCATTCATCGAAAGAAAGATTGATGTCCTTTGTTCCGCGCTTTTTGGCCTTGACCATGTCGCAGACCGCGATAACTTCCTTAATAAACTCGTCCATCTCGTCCCCTTTTGAAAGGAAAGACTGGGTGTCCGCGCTGTTGTTGTAGCCGTAGTACTGGTGAAGAGAAAGCAGGTCTACATTCTCGTAAGTATGGGTTAAAACTGTCTCTTCCCAGCTGAGATAGGTCGGCATATTCTTATGAGAACTGCCGCAGACGACAAGCTCAATCGACGGATCAACCCACTTCATAATCTTGGCGGTCTCGCAGGCGGTGCGGCCATACTCCTCCGCCGTCTTGTGGCCGATCTGCCACGGGCCGTCCATTTCGTTGCCAAGGCACCAGGTTTTGATATTGTGTGGTTCCTTATAACCGTGATGAACCCGCAGATCGCTGAGCGCCGTGCCGGAAGGGTGGTTGCAGTACTCAATCAGCTCCTTCGCTTCCATTGCGCCGCGGGTACCAAGGTTAACCGCCATCATCACATCGGTATTCGCTTTTTTAGCCCAGTCGCAGAATTCATTGAGCCCAAACTGGTTTGTTTCCACCACAAACCAGGCGAGTTCCAGCCGGGATGGGCGGAGCTCCTTTGGCCCAACGCTGTCTTCCCACTTAAAACCGGAGACAAAGTTGCCGCCCGGGTAACGCACAACCGGGACGTTCAGCTTTTTTACCAAATCCAGCACGTCGGTGCGGAAACCCTGTTCATCGGCCGACGGATGCCCGGGCTGATAGATGCCGTTATAGACTGCCCGGCCTAAGTGTTCAATAAAGGAACCGTAAATCCGTTTGTCTACCGGGGCAATCCGGCTTTGTTTATCCACTGTGATTCTCGCCTGTTTCATTCTATTTTCCTCACTTTCGGCTATTTAAAAACGCTTTAATTTCCTCTTCAGCTGGAATTGCCGGAATACCGCCGAACCGGGTCGCACAAAGCGAGCCCGCCGTGCATCCAAACCGGAGCATTTCCGGCAGAGTTCCGTCATCCAGGCAAAATCCGTTCTGGATCAGCCGGGAAAGGAGCGCACCGGTAAAAACGTCGCCCGAACCGGTCGTATCTACCACCTGAACATCAGGGGCCGGGATATATCCGCTGTCCGTCCGGGTTTTATAATAACAGCCACGGGGACCCATGGTAACCACAACCAATTCCATTCCTTTGCTGAGGAGCCACTGGGCGCCTTTCACCTCATCCTCGTAGGGGGTGAGGAGCGGAATCTCATTGTCGGAAAGCTTCATATAGTCCACCTGTCCCAGTGGAAGGGCCATCATTTCTTTGGCAAACGCCACATCATCCCAGAGAGCGGGGCGCCAGTTTGGGTCATATGATATTTTCGCGCCCCCTTCCTTTGCCAGGCGGATCGCTTCCAGCGTAGCGCTTCGGGCGGGTTCATCGGTAAAAGACAGGGAGCCGAAATGGAATACTTTACAATTTTGCAGGAGCTCCCGGTCGAGCTCCTCGGCTTCCAGAAGGGTGTCCGCCGAATGATTCCTGCAAAAGGTAAAACTCCGGTCACCGTTTGGGGTTAAATGGACGAAAGCAAGCGTCGTATGGGTTTTACTCCGCAGCATGGCATGGGTGTCCACCCCGTTGTCTCTCAGCGTTTCCATAAGCAGGTTCCCAAACTGATCCTCCCCTACCTTGCCGATAAAAGCCGCCCTGCAGCCCGCCTTGGCAGCCATGACCAAGACATTTGCAGGGGCCCCGCCGGGATTGGCGGTAAAGGTGTTGGGCCGGCCTGCGGGTGTAAAATCAATTAATGTTTCGCCGAGCGCTACCAGGTCTGTCTGAGATTTCATTGTCTATGCTCCAATCAGAGTGTATTTATTCCCGCAGTGGTTTTTCACCTCACAGGAGGTGACTTTCCCGTCTTCCCAAGCAAAGTCGAGCTCAAAACCGCCGCGGGCGCGTACACCCTTCAAGCTGCCTTTACTCCAAGCCTCAGGCAGGTTGGGCAAAAGCTCAATTTCATAAGAGGTAATTTTTCCGTCTTTATCCGTAAGCTGGCGGGATTGTACCAGCGTCTCAAGAATTAACGCCGGAAGGCCGCCGCTGATATCTGTATTAAAAATCTTCGGCCCCATATCGTGGGAAGAAGAGAAGGTGTTGTAGTAGTTATTCTGCGCCATTTCACACAGAATGTTCCAAACGGTGGGGTTGTCTTTCAAGTGAGCGGCGGCAAACGCCATCTGGACATTGCCAAACGCCATCTGGCCTTTTTCGCCCTCCTTGAATTTCATCCGGTACTGGTACGCCTTTTCGCAGGCGTCGTAAAGCTCTTTGTTGTTCCGGAAAAGCTCGGGAAGGCCGTAGTAGATCATGTAAAGGTGGGAGGAATGCCGGTGGTCATACCGGTCCTCCAGATCGGGCGTCATCCACTCTTTAAGGGCGCCGTCTTTGTTGATCATATACGGCGGCATTTTGTCAAGCATCCGCTGCCATTTCGGAATGTTTTCCTCCTCAACGCCCAGCGTTTTGCAGCCCTCGATCAGGTTCTGGAACAGTTCAGTTGCCACCGCGACATCCATCGTTGCGTTGACGCAGGCCTGCGCCTCAGAGCCAACCGGATTGTTTTCCGGAGAATAGGAGGGGGTGAAGAGCCACTTCCCGTTTTCGTCCTCGATTAAGAAGTCCTCGTAGAAAAGGGCACATTCCTTCATATAGGGAAGGGCGTGGTTCAAGAAAAATTCCTTGTCCCCGCTGTAGAGGTAATAGTCATAGAAGAAATGGGAATTCCAGGCGGCTCCAGCCGTCCAGAACGTCATGCACCACCGGTGTCCGAAGTGGTTGACAAGGCCGTGCCGGTTGCCGCGGCAGGCAAGCATCATCCCACGGGCACCGTACAGAGTCTTTGCGTTGATTTTGTTGTCAGGGATCAGGTACTCCTCATAATTTACAAAACTGTCCATCATTTCGAACATATTGCCCGGCAGGTTGCAGAGCACTGCGGTCTGCAGGTTGCCGTTCTGGGTATAGTCGCCTGACCAGCAGGGCTGGTTGGTTCCGGCCCAGATTCCCTGGAGGTTCGGCGGGGTTTCGCCGCTCGCGCAGAGGATTTCATACCGGCCCGCGTCAAAAATCCGCTTGAAGAACCCATTCGGCGGAGGGGTTCCCTCCTGCCTAGAACGGGGCCAGAGCTCATCTGCCAGCTGTCCGTCGCTCTCCGGGTCTCCCAAATCAAGCTCGATCCGGTTGTAAATACCACCGTGGATATCCGCATGTGCCTTTAGCAGTGCGTCAAAATCCGGCTTCACATCCTCAAAAGCAGTTTCGGCCGAAACCTCCGGATTTTTGATGTTGTCACACATGACGACGTTAAAGTAAACCACTGTTTCAGACGCATTTTCCACATGAATCCCGTTTGCGGTTTCTGTCAACGTGCCATCTGTTTTGGCAACCTTTGCAGCGCACCGGTAACCGTAATCAACCGTTTTGAAGCGGCCGTCGTAAAGGATGGTATCCCCTTTTACAGAAACAACCGGCGTATCGATATTCCGGTCGTAGTCTTCCCTCCACCAGCGGTTGGGCCCGTCAATTTCAGTGAATTTTTCCAAGCGGATTTCATAGGAAACCGGTTTGTCCGAGCAAATTCGCATCACCGCGATTTTATCGGCGCGGGAAACAAACAGCTCACGTTTGACTTCACAATCACCGGCTTTGAAGGAGACAGATGCCAAAGCGTTTTCAAAATTGACGGACTTTTGGTAGCCCGTTATCTCCGCATCCGTTTTCAGATCAACAGCCATTGTACAGGCCGGGACGAAGGGATCTGTCCAATCCATTTCATTTGGAAAGCCCTCTTTTTTCCCCTGTTCCACAACAAAATTAGCGGCTTCCTGGTACTTGCCTTCCGCCAGAAGAGCGCGGATTTCAATAAGGGTTTCCGCTGTGTGAACCGGAGTCCGTTTTTTATGTAAGGGCGCGTAAAGCCATTCGTGAGAAAAAATTATTTTTTCCTCTTTGGGGTAACCCATTGCAAGCGCGCCAATCGTACCGTTTCCACTGATCAGGCCCTCTTCCCACTGGGTCGCCATCATTTTGCTGACATAGCCTTTGTTCATTGTTTTTCTGCTCCTGTCTTTTTTAGTTTGTTTGGTTGAAACTCTATCAAAACAAAATTGTATTCGTATCAATCTTACCCTTTTCACGTGGAGAAGTCAAGATGAATTTTTAAAGCTTTTTTATAAGTTTTACCGCACTCGGAAATCGCTCGATTTGCATCATAAATGCGGTTGTGCTAAAATAGCCCTGCGGTGGTTTTCAGCAAGTGGATTGGCGGCTCTCCGCAGAGCGGGGCACTGGGTGATCCGTTTGCTTTTCCCGCTTGCATTTTGTGCATATTTTATCATTTTTCCGCTTCGTATGATAAAATGGCACATTCTCCGTAATCATTTGTACAGATACGAAGCGGGGATTGGATCGAGCATATGGGAATTGAAGCTGTAAAAGCATATTTAAAACAATTTGGCGCAGAGGACCGGGTAATGGAATTCAGCGTTTCAAGCGCAACGGTGGAGCTGGCGGCGCAGGCGCTCAGCTGTCCACCGGAACGGATTGCGAAAACGCTTTCTTTTTACCACGGGGAGAGCTGTATTTTAGTAGTTGCGGCGGGCGACGCTAAAATTGACAACGCCAAATTCAAGCAGCAGTTCGGCTGCAAGGCGAAGATGCTAAGCGCGGAAGACGTGGAACCGCTGACCGGGCACGCCATTGGCGGGGTCTGCCCTTTTTCCGTCAGGGATGGGGCCGCCGTTTATACAGACCGTTCCCTGAAACGCTTCCCCACCGTTTTTCCCGCCTGCGGGAGCCCCAACAGCGCTATCGAGCTTTCCTGTGAGGAACTTTTCAAATTCTCCGGCAGCCTTGGCTGGGTTGACGTCTGCAAGGGATGGGAGCCGGAAGGAAGTGATTCCCAGTGAAAAAATGTTTATCCGCGTTTTTTTCAATTGCGGCAGCCTTTTTTCTTTTTTCAGGCTGCGCCGGCCCCGGCGTGCAGGATTGGACCCTTTCTTTAACAGACGGATATGAAATCTGGCGGATCAATTCACAGGAAATTGTTTTGGGGCGTAAGGAAAATGAAAGCCTTACCCCTATTGTTGAAGCTGATGTTATTGCATATTTTATGAGCGGGAGCTATATTGGTGTTCAGCAAACTCCAACAGGAGCAGAGAGCGGTGCAGGAACAAACTACTACCTGCTCAACACAAAGCTTGGCAGTTTGTATGGGCCATTTGACGAGGCGGCTTTTGCCGCGCAATGCAAAACCAGCGGGGTAAAACAAAGCGGCTGGATTTCTACCCGCCCCGCCCCTGAAGGCGCAAAATATGGATAATGAAAAAACGGAACATTCTTGTGTTCCGTTTTTTCATTATCCGTATTTTAATCAAGAGACCTGTTCTTTCCGAACCACCTTATAAACCAGCGGGATAATAAACGCCCCGGCCGCGTTGCCGAGAGACATAACGAGGAGGCGCCCCAGCGTTTGAAACGACCACGCCCGTCCAATTGTAAAATAAAACATATTGGCAACACAATGCTCAAAGCCGCAAAGGATAAAGACCATTACCGGCAGAAAGATCGACAACGCCTTTAATACTCCACTTTCCATCCTGCTGAAATTATCCGCCGCAATGAACATCAAAAGTCCACAGAAAACCGCAAGGACAAAAACGCTGAGCAGACTGTCCTCCAGCTTTATCGCGCAGATTGCCGCCGCTTTTTCAGAGATAGAAGCAATCCGGGTACAAAGCAGGAAGCTGCCAACTATAAAAGTACCGGCAAGATTGCCGAGCCAGATGAAAACGAGTTCAACCAGATAAACAGGCTTTTCATTTACCGCGTAGCCTACCTTTCCAGTAAACAGTGCAAAGCGGTAAGAAAAAATAACAAACAGCCCGATCCCAAAAAGGAACGCGCCAAGATACGGGTTGTCCACACTGAGGAACAGCGTCCCCCCGACGGCGATCATAATCCCGGCGAGGATTCCTTTCAGAAACAAATCAAAATACCGGCGCAAATTTCCACTCCTCACCGAATTATAATACTATAGATTTATTATAGCATATATTGTTGAAACAGAAAAGAAAAAAGAGGGTTATCCGCCCTCTCTTTCTTCTGTTCCAAGCAAGACGCCGGAGGAATCCCAGCGGTACAGTTTCAGGTCAACCGCACCGTTTTTCACAGCAACGCCTTCCCCTTCCAGCAAGCGCTGCTGGGCGTCGGTTCCGCCAAAGGCAAAAGCGGGCGCCAGCCCGCCGAACCGGTTGACTACCCTATGGCAGGGAATCACGCCGGGACGGGGATTAACATGAAGGGCGTATCCCACTACCCGAGAAGCCCTAGGGTTTCCCGCGAGCAGAGCAATCTGTCCGTAAGTTGCCACCCGCCCTTTGGGAATCATGCATACCGCTTCATAAACACGGTCAAAAAAAGTCATTCGTTTTCCTCCTGCCGTCTCAGAGTTTTCAACAGGTTTTCCTTGGCTTTTCCAATATGTTCCACCATCAGCCGGGCAGCTTCCTCTCCGTCCCGGCGGGAAAGCGCCTCAGCGATGGCGCGGTGCTCTCCAACCGACGCCTGCGCCCGTCCCGAAGCCTTGAACGAAACCGAACGGGCGTGGCGGATATAATGATGGAACCCCGTCAGCATATGGTTGAGCGGTTTGCTGCGGCTGAACCGGTAAATTGCTTCATGAAAAGCGCCGTCCATTTCGCAGAGCCGTTCCGCATCCCCTTTCAGAGCGTAGAATTCCTGCAGCTCCACAATGTCCCACAGTGCGTTTGAATCCTCCGCGGTCATCGACCCGGCTGCCCAGCGGACGGCCAGATCCTCCATCCGCATCCGGATGACGTAGATATCTTCAATATCCTTTTCGGTAACTCCAACCACGACAGCGCCCTTGTTTGGGATGATTTTGACAAGCCCCTCCAGCTCCAGCTGGCGGAGCGCCTCCCGCACCGGGGTGCGGCTGACGCCGAGTTCGGCCGAAAGCTTGAGTTCCGCCAAACCTTCCCCGCTTTCGAACTCCCCGGACAGGATTGCCCGCTCAATCTCTTCAAAGACCCGGACTTGAAGGGAAGCGGCGCCCCCCGCCTCCAATGTTTTCAGCTTCCCCATTCAGCCGCACCTCAATCCTCACGCCGGAACCGGCGGTAACGGGCGTGTAGCTCGGGTGCGTACTGTTTCACCAGAGCGACTAATTCTTCATCGCTGATGACGGTTTGGCGGTCTTTTTTATATTCCTCATCCACCCACACTTTGATTTTCGCCACCAGCTCAGAGCGTTTATCCACCTTCGCCTCATCCGGCAGACGGTAATACTGATTAATCCAGAACGCAATCCCCGCAAGGCCGGAGACATTGTTGACCGCCACAATAGCAGGGCGGTTCAGAATTTTCCCGGTATCGAAAATATTGTAGATTTCCTCATCCTTCAAAAGGCCGTCTGCGTGGATGCCCGCCCGGGTGACATTAAAGTTCTGTCCGACGAACGGGGTCATCGGCGGGATGTCGTAGCCGATTTCGTTTTGGTAGTAGTCCGCAAGGTCGGTGATGGCGGTGGTGTCCATTCCGTCCGTGGTACCCTTGAGGGAAGCATACTGGATAACCATCGCCTCAAGCGGGACGTTGCCGGTCCGCTCCCCGATGCCGAAGAGCGAACAGTTTACGGCGCTCGAACCAAAAATCCAAGCGGTCGCCGCGTTGGCAACCCCCATGTAAAAATCGTTGTGCCCGTGCCATTCCAGCATTTCGGGCGGAACTTCGGAGTAGTGCTGCAGGCCGTAGATAATCCCCGGAACGCTCCGCGGCAGGGAAACGCCGGTGTAGGGCACGCCGTACCCCATTGTGTCGCAGGCGCGGATTTTAATTGGAACACCGGCTTTCTGCGACATCTCCATCAGGGCGTTTGTAAACGGTACGACAAAGCCATAGAAGTCCGCACGGGTAATATCCTCAAAATGGCAGCGCGGACGAAGCCCGGCTTCAATTGCATCGGCCACCACGGAAAGGTAGTGCTCCATCGCCTGTTTGCGGGTCATTTTAAGCTTGTTGAAAATATGGTAGTCGGAACAGCTGACCAGAATCCCCGTTTCACGGATTCCAATGTCTTTGACCAGCTTGAAATCTTCCTTGCTGGCCCGGATCCAGGTTGTGATCTCCGGGAACTGATAACCCAAATTCATACAGCGCTCAAGGGCTTCACGGTCCTTTTCGCTGTAGACAAAAAATTCTGTCTGGCGGATAATCCCCTTTGGGCCGCCCAAGCGGTGCATCATTTTATAAATATCGACCATCTGCTCCACGGTATAGGGCGCGCGGGACTGCTGCCCGTCGCGGAAGGTTGTATCGGTAATCCAGATATCCTCCTGCATGTTCATGGGGACACGCCGGTTATTAAAAGGGGTTTTGGGAATTTCGTTGTACGGGTACATGTCCCGGAACAGACGGGGCTCCGGCACATCTTGTAAAGTATAGCGGTAAGTTTTTTCTTCAAGCAGGTTGGATTTTGGGTTAATTTCAATCATATTTGCCACCTCGTCTTCGCTGTGTATAATTGTGTATAATTGTATACAATAGTGCAATGTAACAGAATTATAGCACTCTGAAGCGGTGAAGTCAAGGGACTGGACATACGTCCGGAAAAATTTACTGTTATTTTTCTTCCTTCAAATTTTCCAGAGCAGCCCGTACCACCGCCGCAACAAAGGCGGTAAAGACGCAGTTTTTTCTACAATTTCCCGCCCTAGCTCATTAACCATATTATTGGGGAAACGGATGCTTTTGCTGGATG